>Ga0209185_1000794_pt1 | contig 32564 bp, 28 predicted proteins | sample SidtaG_2_FD_187425 | JGI IMG/M metagenome (GOLD analysis project Ga0209185, IMG submission 187425) | Marine algal microbial communities from Sidmouth, United Kingdom - Sidmouth_Asex2 metaG (SPAdes) (version 2) | ecosystem: Host-associated > Algae > Red algae > Unclassified | place: Sidmouth... | reverse complement strand
TGATGTGGGGGCCACCGGGCAGCATGTCCTCATCGGGTACGAACCCGATGACACCCTCACCGACAGCTCCACCGCAGCCGACTACCGGGTCGGGTTCAGCGGGTTCAACCAACCCAACGCCAACATCTCCTCAGATGGTTTCGACATGCTCGACGCCGCCATCAACTGGGTCACCCCCACAACAACCCCGACCACCAGCTGGTCTGAGGACTACGACTACGACACCGCCGGGCGGCCAACCGTCACCACCTACGGCAACGGCGGCACCCGCACCATCGGCTACGACGACGCCGGACGCATGAACGCAGACTTCGTCACGAACGCATCGGCGGTAGAAACCGCTCGAACGGAGTACACCTACAGCTGCGACCACGAACTCATCGCCAAAAACATCATCGACCTCGACAACAACACCGGCGAAGGAGTCAACGTCTACACCTACGACCACGCCGGACGCCTCACCTCCTGGAACGACACAGCCACCGCACTCCCCACAACCTGCCCCACCACCACAGGTAGCGGATCAGGAGGCGGCGGCGGTAGCAGCCGTGTGGGTGGTTCGGTTGCTGAGTACCTGTTCGCCGGCGGGTCAGGGACCACCGTTGTCGACCAAGCCGGATCCTTAGATCTGACAATCTCAGATCCGGCGAACGTGACCTGGGGTACCAACGGGTTGACGTTCAACGCCAACACCGAAGCCATCTCCACCTTCGCCGCCTCCGACGTCATCAACGACGTCACCTCCTCTGATGAAATCAGTATGGAAGCCTGGGTCGACACCGCAAGCCTCACCCAAACCGGACCCGCACGACTCCTCACCGTCTCGGCCAACGGCTGGTCACGCAACGCCACATTGGGTCAACAAAACAGCGGCATCGACTGGCGCACAAGGGCCTCCAACACCGGAAGCAACGGTGTTCCTTCCCTCGGCACCGGCAACGGCGCCATCACCACCACCATGACCCACATCGTCGCCACCTTCGACGCCAACGGTGACCGCGAGATCTGGATCGACGGCGTGTTGGATTCCTCCGGCACCGGCGCCGGGGTCATCGGGGCGTGGGACAACTCGATGAAACTCGTTGTCGGCAACGAAGCCGACGGCACCCGACCATGGCTCGGCGAAATCTGCCTCGCCGCCGTCTACGACACCGCACTCACCCCCACCGAAATCAGCCAAAACTACTCAGCCGGCTGCCCCACCACCGGCAGCACACCGCCCCCGAGCGGTAACGACTGGACCCTGGCAGGTGAGATCTACACCTACGACAACGCAGGCAACCGCCTCACCGCAGGTACCGACACCTTCACCTACGACAACCGCAACCGCCTCCTCACCGACTCCGACGGCGCCTACGCCTGGAACGGTGACGGGACCCTCGACACCTACACACCCACCACCGGACCCGTCGAGAACTACACCTTCGATGCCGCCGGACGACTCACCGACATCAGCGACGGCACCAACACCACCGACTACACCTACGACAGCCTCGACCGCATCGCCGAACGCGACGGCGAAGCATTCACCTACAACGGCGCCCAATGGGACCCCACCTCAGACGGCACCGACACCTTCCACCGCTCAGCAGGTGGCAGCCTTCTCGCCTACGAAAATGGCAGCGGCACCAACCACGCGGTTGACAACAACCACTTCGACCTCACCGCACTCGTCGCAGCCGACGGAACCGTCAACGACACCGCCACCTACGACCCATGGGGCGACCCCATCAACACCACCGGCACCACCAACCCCGTCCTCGGCTACCAATCCGACTACACCGACCCCGACACCGAACACGTTTGGCAAGGCACCCGCTGGTATCAACCATCATCAGGCACATTCCTCAGCCGAGACACCTACGCAGGCGAACTCCAAACACCATTCACCCTCAACCGCTACACCTACGCCACCAACAACCCACTCAACCAATGGGACCCAGACGGACGCTCCGGCGAAATCATCCTCGACACGATGAACATCGTCCCCGATGAATACACCGACATCGTCCAGCACGAAGACGGGACCGTCAAAGCAGGATCGACCCGGGTCAACGACGGCACCGCACCCGTCGGAACCACCGCGTGGAAAAAGGAGCAAGAAGAAAACGCGCTCCGCCCGCCAGAAATCGCCCCTGTAACTGAAGCTGCGTCTGTCGCTGCCTTCGCGGCCGCGATCGCCAACGTCACATTCGAACTACCTCGAATCCGATTGACTCACGCTGAACGGACTCTCCTTGAGGAATGGATGCCTTACATCATCCGATACTCGGATTTCGACAGAACGGACGACGAGCGCTCCAATGCAACCAAGTTCATTGACCTGGATCCGATTTGGCTCGTGACGATCTTGCTGCATGAAGGAGACGAGTATCTGGCCGGCGGTTGGTGGGGTGGAGACGTGAGACCCTGGGCTGAGCGGGGAATGTCCGCAACGACCGGAGCTTGGTTCGGCTTTGGTGACACCATCGGCCCGGGTCAGCAGAACGTCAGCTTCTCTCAGGCGCTAGCGGAACAGTATCTTGGATACAGCTTTGACACGGCGACAACACGGAGCAAGCTTTCTAGACTGGACGAGGAGGGCTCGTGGTATGCGATATTCTCGGCAGCAGCTCAGGTCGCCGATCTTGAGTACGGCAATAGCGGCGAACAATTCCCGGTCCCGGAAGGCGTCGACGAGAACCGTGTCCGGTTCATGATGTATGGGAATCTTTCCCCTGGCGACGTGGAGACATGGGCAGCGAACGGTTGGTCTCTACCTCCACGCTCAGACGAGCGACGGCGCTACCTGGAGAGGGGATACTCAGAATACGGCGGTCTCAGCCACCAAACGATTCAGCGTCATAGCGACTATCACAGTGTGGTGGAGTCAGCCGAACGGATAATGTCGTGCTACGAAGGGCGGGCCGTCTGTGATTGAGCGATTCCTATGGTTGTCTATCCTGGCTTTGACCGCTTGCGGACCATCTTTCGATGACCCCTTCACCCCGGATCTCCAAGACAGCCTCCATCAAGTCGGGCTTACTGAGTTGACACGGGAGGAGATCGTCTTCTATCCCGACGGCGGGAAGGCTCTCAAATCTGTGGTCCAGCAAACTGGCGGTGCGTGCACAGATCATGAAATCAACTGCCTTCAAGACGCTTTGCTTTCCATACCCGGTTGGGAAGGTGCCGCAGTCGAAACCACAATCAAGTGGGATGAGGTAGCGACCTACCAACTCCGACAAGACGACAGCTCGTGCTTTGTCACAGCCTGGCGAGAGGGTTTTCCCCCAGCCATCACACCATCGGACTCTAAGGATGATTTTCCGACGGCTGCACCCGGGCTTTGGTTCCTCTTTTGGGATTGTGGACAGTAATTGACTCGCAGTGGAGTTGACCCCGCTAGCACGGACACCTGATCACCAGCGTCGACGCCAAGCAGCGCTCGGCCGATTGACCCCAACCGAATACGAAACAATCATGACCCCTCAGACAGCACTCGCTGCCTGAACCAACCTGTCACCGCCAGACGCAGCAGTCCCGCGCGATCTGGCTGTTGCAGGATGCGAGGGGGTTAGGACTGTGCCGATTGATAGCGGGCCGATCGGTGCCACCGGAACTTACACAGATGGTGGATGGAGTGAGGAACGTTTGACGCGGTGGTCAGCTGCCTGAAAAGGAAAGCGACCACTCAATGCCAAAGGGAATCAAGTCATCGCGTGAGTTCCGTGCCCAGGCTGTCCGCCAGGTCACCGAGTTCTCCAGACCAAGACGCGAAGTCGCCGCCGATCTCGGCATCAACGTCGACACTCTGCGAACCTGGACCTACGGTGCCCGCGACGAAGGAATCGAGATGACCAGCAAGGAAGACTCCGATGCGGAGGCGGAGATCCGCCGTCTCCGAGCCGAACTCAAGCAATCCAGAGACGATCTGTATTGGAAAGAACAAGAGATTGAGTTCCTGAAAAAGCGGCCTTGCATTCAACCCGTCATTGCAACATGGCGGCGAGGGTAGCGGCTGGTGTTCGGTAGCCGAGCCGCTTCCGGGGTCTGGTGTTCAGCCGATGGGCGACAGCGTCGAGCTCTTGCTGGGTGAAGCCGTGCATCGAGGTCTTCTTCGGGAAGTACTGACGAAGCAGGCCGTTGGTGTTCTCGTTCGTGCCCCGCTGCCACGGGCTTCTCGGGTCGCAGAAGAACACCGACACGCCGGTCTTGGCGGTCACTCGTTCATGAGCAGCCAACTCCATGCCCCGATCCCATGTCAGAGATCCTCGGAGGTCAGCGGGCAAGGTGGCGAGCTGGTCACCAACCCGGTCACACACGGTGCGGGCATCACGGCCATCAAGCTGGACAAGAACCGTGAATCCGGTGGCACGGTCGACGATGGTGCCGATCTGACTGACCTTGGCGCCGATGATCAAATCGCCTTCCCAGTGCCCAGGCTCAGACCGCTGGTTCGCCGCACCGGTGCGTTCATGAATCGACACGGCATTCTTGATGACGGACCGTTGCTTGCCCTTGGTCCGGTTCGCCTGGTTCCGGCGAGTTGGCCGCCTGGTGCGCAGCTTCTTGGCTAGCGAAGGCTTGAACACCCTCCGGGTTCGGATGAACAACGTCTTGTAGATCGTCTCGTGACTCACGGTCATCCCGCTCACCGGCTCGAGAGCGAGATGCCCTGCGATCTGCTCAGGAGACCATTCCTCCTCCAGACGTTCACGGACGTGATCGGCCAGCTCTGGTTCACGTGCGAGGAGGCATTGCTGGGGGCGCTTGGCCCGATCCCACGCGGCCTGATCAGCCTCAGCAGCCCAATACGCATCGCAGCCTCCGTTGCCGTTGACTTCCCGAGACACCGTTGAGGTTGAACGTCCAAGCGTTTCAGCGATCGCTGTGAAGGTCTGCTTGGCAGCCAGACCGCGGGAGATTTCCTCGCGTTCTTCGAAGGTCAAACAGCCGGCACGACGGACACGATCAGGCGGCACATACCCGCCGTTGGAACACAGCACCGTGAAGATTGAACCCGGTGCCCGATCGATCTCTTGCGCGATCTCTGAGATCGAGTTGCCCGATCCCCATAACCGCCACAGCTCGGCCTTCTCAGCGTCGCTCAACCCAGGCCGACCCATCTTCGCCATCCCACACTCCCTTGCCGTTTCGATCAGGAGTTGCGTTCACGGGTTGAATGCAACGCCGGCTTCTTCGCTGCGGAACAACGCCCCAAGCGTGGTTCGAAATGATCGCGACGGAGAAGCCCAACGACCAATGGCCAGTCACCCGGATGTGTGAATGGGCTGGAGTGTCCGACGGCGGGTTCTACGCCTGGACGCGTCGAGAGCCCTCAGCCACAGCCCAGCGCAGGGCGTTCCTCGCCGACGAAGTCAAGCGTGTGTTCGTCGAGTCCAACGGTGTGTTCGGCTACCGCAAGGTCCACGACCAACTCGCTGACGAGGGCATTGAAGTCTGCGACCGACTCGTTCGAGAGCTGATGGTCGAGCAAGGCCTGGAGTCGTGCCACCCAACGAAGTGGCGGCATCTCACCCAGTCTGATGGGACGCCACCGGCCCCTGATCTGATCCGACGTGAGTTCGCTGCAACCAGACCAGGGGTGCGGTTGGTTGGCGACATCACCCAGATCGACACATGGGAAGGCCCGGTGTTCTTGGCCACCGTCATTGATCTTTACAACCGAGAAATCATTGGCTGGGCTATGGCTGAGCACCATCGGGCGTCGCTGGTCTGCGACGCCATCATCATGGCCCGCCAGAACCGTCGGGTTCGCCGTCGAGCTGTTTTTCACAGCGACAGGGGCAGCGAATATACGTCACGAGAATTCCGTCAGTGTCTGCGTGCGAACGGTCGGTTGCGAACGTCGATGGGCCAAGTTGGGTGCGCGTATGACAACGCTGTGGCGGAATCGTTTTTCGCGTCGTTGAAGAAGGAGCTGGTGCATCGCACGACGTTCCCGACCAGGGGTCGAGCGATCGAGGCTGTTGCCAACTACATCGAAGTGTTCTACAACCACCGCAGGCCTCATCAGAGCCTCGGGTATCAAACACCAGCCGCCTGCCGGGCGGCCTACACCACCAACAAAACCGCAGCCTGAACACCGCGCAAATCAGTACTCACTCCAGATCGGCTCTCAGGGGCGGTGGAGTTTCCCGATGGTGCCGAGGCCGGCCCGGAGGGTCCGGCATGGAGCGGAAGGAACAAGCCTCATCGAGGCGACCGCCGTTGGGTGCAGGGTTGGAGCCCCGAACAGATCTCAGCACGACTCCGGGCTGACTTTCCTGACGATGAATCAATGCGGATCAGCCACGAAGCCATCTACCAAGCCCTCTATGTCGCTGGCAGTGGCGGGCTGGATCGCGAACTCGTGGCGTGTCTCCGGACGGGTCGAGCGCTTCGTTCGCCGCGCAAGCGTTCCAGCCGAAAGGCCTGGGCGCATGTGAGCGAGAAGGACACGATTCACGAACGGCCAGCGATCGTTGAGGAACGATCGACTGTCGGTCACTGGGAAGGCGACCTGATCATCGGGCTGAAGCGTTCGGCGATCGGGACCCTCGTCGACCGCAAGACCGGGTTCACGTTGCTGGTTCATCTTCCACGCGAGGTGGGCTACGGCGTGGCGGCCCCGAAGAAGAACGGGCCAGCGCTCGGTGGCTACGGGGCGGTTTCGATGAAGAACGCGTTGGTGGCGTCGATGGGGCCGCTGCCCGACGCTCTCCGCAAGACGTTGACGTGGGATCGGGGGAAGGAGCTATCAGCGCATGAAGCGTTCCGAACCGAGACAGGGATCCCGGTGTTCTTCGCTGACCCGAAGAGCCCATGGCAGCGAGGCACCAATGAGAACACCAACGGTCTGCTCCGCCAGTATTTTCCGAAGGGCACCGATCTCTCACGCTGGGGCGAGCACGAGCTTCAGGCCGTGGCCGAGACCATCAACCAACGGCCGAGGAAACGACTCGGCTGGAAGACTCCAGCCGAAGCCCTCGAGAGAGATCTACGATCGCTTGAGCGAGCCGGTGTTGCTTCCACCGGTTGAATCCACCGAATACACCTCACGAGAATTCCGTCAGTGTCTGCGTGCGAACGGTCGGCTGCGAACGTCGATGGGCCAAGTTGGGTGCGCGTACGACAACGCTGTCGCAGAGTCGTTCTTCGCTTCGCTGAAGAAGGAGCTGGTGCATCGCACGACGTTCCCGACCAGGGCTCGAGCGATCGAGGCCGTTGCCAACTACATCGAAGTGTTCTACAACCACCGCAGGCCTCACCAAAGCCTCGGGTATCAAACACCAGCCGCCTGCCGGGCGGCCTACACCACCAACAAAACCGCAGCCTGAACTGCGCAAATCAGTACTCACTCCAGGATATCGAATCCAGGTCTTTGCAGCGCGCAGTCTGGACATCAGCGTCTCGGGCGAAACGTTATTGCTTCGGCTATTGACGGAAACGTTCTCGCCGTGGCCACTGGGCCCCTATCGCCAGCTTCACTGGCGGCCCTTAACGCACACCTGAGCAACCTACAAATCGTCACCCGTCCATGGACCAAGCCTGGCTCGACCTCCTCGCTGACAACGTCGACGCCATGGCCGCCGGACACGCCGACTGGTGCGACGCCCCAACCGCCAACTACGTCCAGCTTCGGTGCGACACCGCCGAGCGAATCCTCCAACAGAGCATCGCCGCTGGACTGGTCGAGGTTGACCCCGGCTCGGCCAATGGAGCGCTCCGGCTGACAAGTTGTGGCGGTGCTGTCTGTCACCTGACCGACAACATCAGCTCACTGCTCGTCCCCGGAAACAGCCTCGACCCCCTCGGCTTCGTTATCGGCCTATCAGGACTCGAAACAGCCGGAAACTTCGCAATCTGGCGCTCGCTTCCAAACGGGTCGACCACAACACACAACCTCCAGCCAGGAGGAGCGTCGCCGAGGAGAGCCGGAGAACGAGGAGCGGTATCGCTGCCCGGCGGATCGAGCTGGAATCCGCGGAGTAGAAACACGTTCGGCCACACATTTGACACCCACGGGTCGGGACCGAGTAACACTCGTAGCTTGACTGGTCGCGCTGGCGGTACCGGGCAGGGCCAGGGGCAATGGTTGGACAACGCTGCTGCGGCTCGCCTGCTCCAGAGTGCCAGCAACCCCACGGCTGGCCCGCGGTCCATTCCGATTCCACCTGGGTTGGGTCGCGTTATCCTCCCAAGTGGCCAGATCGTGCCCGCCACTCACGCAACCCTCGTACCGCTGCCGGGCGGAAACGGCTACAGAACTGCATACCCGGTTGTTGGAGGAGGACCTTGGCCATGAAATTCTCAATGAAGCTTCTACCGCCTCTCGCTGCGGAATTGAATCCCTCATTCGGATTGGAAGACCAGGCTCCTACCGAAATCAGAGAGCTGTTGTTCGTCGGGTGCGGGCTTCTGGATCAGAACCAGTATCAGTTCGTAGTGTCGGGCTTCGACGTCACGCCGTGGCCCACTGACGTCAGGTACGATCTCCATCTCGTGCTTGAGCAGCTTCCGACCACACTGAGCCGAGTTCGCAGAGGGCAGGCGGCGACCCTGGACTTCTTCGGTCAGGGCCTCGAGAGAATCGTAGACCTTGCCCCCCTTCCGGACAGCATGTACGAGTTGAGGTGTAGGTCCGGCATGAGCTGGCATCCCACGTTCGACAAAGAGACTAGGCGTGGCGAAGACATTGTCGATGACATGGAGCAGCTGTCGGAGGCCTTCGCAGACGGTCTCCGCAAGGTTTCTCCGGAGCTGCGCCATAGTCAGGCGTTGGTTGACTGGATCGCATTGACTGCCGCAAAGTGAGCCGCTCTCTCACGGGACCGGCCGCGTCGTTGGCATGGCTGCGTCCTGGTCGCCACTCCAGTACATACCCCACGGGAAAGGTCGGATCTATCAGGCTCTTCAGTGGCTGGAGGATCACCAGTATGTGGCTCGACATCAACGACCCGGAAAGTCCGCCGTCATCGCCGTTCTCCACGAATCAGGCACGAGCATCCCGTACACCAAGCTCTCTGACGGACCGGAGAGCGGTGGCGTTCCGCCTTATCGAAGAATCCAATCAGCCTGGTGGACCAACGGTTGGATCGCCGGACTTTGCGGGAGAGCCGAATGTTCTGGATCGTCCTCATGGACGAATCGGGCAACGAATCAAGGCAAAGCGAAGTCTGGCTGTCTCAAAGTCAAACCAGTGACAAGACGGAATCAGCTCCTCCATGCGTCAGCGAGCACTCCACGAACTCAAGCCTCACGGGCTCATTCGCGCCCGGCGAAAGATGAAGCGCGAAGCCTTCGGAGTGAGAGTATCGCGAACCGAAATCTCCTTTTCTAACCAGCGGCTCAACGGAGGCATCCCCTCGATCGGGACCGGAACCGGCGTGCTGGTGTCTCCTCCCCATATGAGCGTCTGACTATCGATAACCTTCCCTTCTCGATACTCAGGAATCGAGGTTACAATCGGCGTTCATGGACCCCTCGACCAGTGTCGAACTCGACGAGTCCGATGGGACGAGCTTGATCTGCTGCTCACGCGATCATCGACGCAGGGTCCGGAATCGTGGAAACGGTCGGCGGGCAACGCGTTCCTTCCGGGGGATCTCTTGCCGGCGCCGGGTCGAGCGTTGCGAGGCTGGGAAACCGAGGCGTGTGCGCTTGCCTCGCTACGGCTCCAAGCCCTCGGCGTGTCCGTGAAGGACGCTGCGATCCCGGCGACCGGAATGCTCGATGGCGAATCGTTCACGGGGTCGCCGTGTGTTGGTGGCTTGCGGATCCATTGGTACGCGCACGAGGTGGTGCTCGCGATCCGGGTCGATGACGCAGCTGAGATCTACAGCCGCGTATCAATCGTCAGCCGACCCGACAATGACGACGAAGAGTCTCATGACTGACCATCAGTCACCGGTCGACGCTGTCACACCGTCTGAGGAGACTGAACGAGTGGTTGCTGATCTTGTACAACGTCAGGTTCTCGAAGCGCGCGATGGCGCAGGCCTTCAACGTCTTTCCGATCTTGAAGCAAAGATCGCTCGGGCCTACCGAGGTTCACGTTCTGAACGCACCCTCTCTGCGTACCGGTCAGATTGGGCTGACTTCACCACTTGGTGCGCCACGGTGGGGTTGGAAGCGTTGCCTGCTGCGCCGGGCACGGTGGCGGGCTATCTGGCCGAGCTAGCCGACCCTCCTGATGATCGGGCGCCGTTGGCGATGTCAACCATCGAGCGGCGTGTTGCCGCGTTGGGCGAAGCACACAAGTCAGCGGCTCACCAGAACCCGTGCGCTGACCCACTCGTCAAACAAGTGATGAAAGGCATCCGCCGCCAGATCGGGGTCGCACCCAAGAACCGCAAATCAGGCCTGTCGACTGCCGACGTTCGAGCGATCGTGACCAACCTCGATGGCAACAAGATGATCGATGTCCGTGACCGGGCGTTGCTCCTGGTCGGGTTCGCGACAGCGCTGCGGCGCAGTGAGCTCGTGGCACTCGACGTTGAAGATGTCGAGAACCATCAAGAAGGCGTCATCGTGCACAAACGCCGATCCAAGACCGACCAAGAAGCAGCCGGGGAACGCATCGAAGTTGCTTACGGCGAACACCCCTTCACCTGCCCGGTGCGGGCGTACCGGGTGTGGATCGACGAAGCCGCCATCACGACCGGCCCGGTGTTCCGATCGGTGAACCGGCACGGGACCGTCAGCGAACGTCGCCTCGGCGCCCAGTCAGTTGCTGGTGTGATCAAGAAGCATGTCACTGGCCTCGGCTACAGCTCAGCCGACTTTGCCGGTCACTCGCTGCGCCGCGGGTTCTCGACCGAAGCATCACGCAACGGCGCAACCGAGCGAGCAATCGCACGCACCACCCACCACACCTCGACCAAAGGCCTGCAGCCCTATATCGAAGACGCCGAACTGTTCACCGACCCGGCAAGCCGCTACCTCGGTCTCTAGTTCTGGCCCATGGCCAAACGAGGTGAATATGCAGTGGCCATCACCAGCGTTCGCCCGACCGACTTCGCCGGTTGTGCGGCGCGGCACCGTCGCTAGCGGCTCGGGATTATGCATTGGGTCGGATTGGATGATGGCCAAACGAGGCGATGGGGCCGGTCCTCATCCTTCGACAGTGCTAGCGCAGGCCATGTCAGACGCTATCTGAGCCAATGAGTAGTCGGATCGCAATAGTTGTGGCTTGCAATCGATCGGAGAATCGGAGTTCCGTGGACAAGCGCAGGCGGGGACGATTTGTTTCCAGACGCCTTGTGGATCTGGTTGGTCATGCACGCAACTCCAAACCGTGAACGACTCCAGTGGCTCGTACGAGATCACCTCTAACACTGGCGAAGTCGTTGCGGCGTCGGGTTTGCTGATTCTTCCTCCCGGCTCGGAGGTTGGAGAAGCTCGGAACGTCACATGTATCGTCCATCGGTGGGGATCGAACGTCGAGGAGCGTGTCATGGTTGCTAGGTACTTGCAGATTGGCCTGGTGGTCGCCGGTTTGATTTCTTCATCGTGTGTCACCGACGAGCCCAATCAACCGATCGGAGCTTCCGCTGAGGCCACAATTGTCGCCTCGCCAGAAACGACCGAATCGATAGCCACAACCTCCAGTTCGCTGTCGAGGTCCGAGCTCAACGAGATTGCGGAAGCAGAAGCGGGACAGGTCATCGCTGCGGTTGTCGAGGGCTACTGGTTGTTCCCGGTGGATACATCACTTGGTGACGATGGTCTCCCGCTGGACTTCGTCACCGGTTCGCTTGAAGAGCGGACTCTTCTGTTTGCCTCTTCAAGATCGGATGGTGGTCAGGTCGTCCGCAGTCGAGGCGGTGAGGCGATCGACATTCTCAGTATGAGCGTCAACCTCATCAACGAAAACGCCAGAGCCACCGTGTGTGCTCGACCCGATGTCATCATTCTCAACTCGAAAGGCGAGATGGTTGCCGAGGACGTCGGAAATTCGATCTACGCCGAACTCGACCTCGTTTTGGTTGACGGTGCTTGGCTGATCGAGAACTTCGGCCCCGTGGCTGTCGAGGGCGAAACCGAATGCGTGGCCACTGGGTGATGTCGTTCGACACCCCGCGCCGCTCGTCGTCGGAATCGAACGCGAGTACTCAGTATGTCTGCTGCGCCGGGGTGCCCCGTCATCTGACCCCACTTTCCAAGAGGAGGAAGCCGAGCACTTACCGCTCGAAGTGGGGCCAGATCAATCGAGCACACTCAGGCGCAGGTACTGCCCTCCAGAGCTTCGGCGTGAGTCTTCCAGCCGAGCACGTTCCGGGTCGGTCCCCGAGCCCGAAGCGCAAGACGTCCATCGGGAGCGGTCTACGCAGGCTGTGTCCATTTGCCTTTGACCGAGGTGTGATACTCAGCAGGGTATTTCGACCGTCGCGGACAGACTGGGGCTGCGAACTACGAAGACCTGGTGTTCAAAAGTGATCGCTCCCGGTCCACTGTTGCAACGTAATCGGAACCCGTCAGCGATCTCGTCAACTCGCATAGCATCGTTCAACACCCATGCGTGAACGACTCCCGTCTCCGACCGCCATTGATTCCAGATCCGGATGCTCGGACTGTCGCCTGTTCGTTCTATGCCTACGCCAATTATGTTTGGCGCGGAGGCCCACCAGATTTCGGCCGTGGTCATCGTTGATCCGTTGATTTCCATGACCAAATCAGTCGCTTTCAGTACAATGCCCTGCTGGGGCGTATCGACGCAAGTCTCCAATTCAATCTCGAAATCGTCCAGCACCATGAAAATCTCAAACATCCCGAACAACGGTCTGCCGCGATACTCGACTTGTGATGCTCCAGCTGATTCAAAGAGCTCACTGAGAAATTTCTCGGGCATTAATAGCCAGGCCTTCGGTAAGGATCGACCGTTGCATGGTCCTGAGGCCAACGGGGGGTTACTGCGGTTCCGCCGTCCCGAGCTGGCACCGGTTCATGACTGAGATCCATAGATTCCATGCCTCCCTTGTCAGGATTGTAGCGCTGCGGTGCTCGGCCCCTTGCCATACGTTCGAGTTGACGCGGGGTATACGACCCGTGTTGAGGGGCAGCTGCTTCGTTCTTCCAAAAGCGGGAGCGCACTGTCGACCACGACGGGCTAGTGCCACGAGCTGTAGGGGCTTGGATGTCATTTCCTACTCGCCATCGTTCGCCCGAAACACTGACGGCGCCTCGCTCACCGGCCCGGGGGCCCCGGGTAGTGAGTCGTCCAGCTACTCGGTCCCAATACCCTCTCGCCTGGTCGGCCCTTACTTGAAAGCGTTCCCGGATCGTCGGTTGGCCGCCTGAGAGATGGTGTGGAGCGGTTGACCCCTTTGGTAGCGAGCCCCAGGTGGCGAACCCGGCGGCTGATTCGAGTCCGGAGATTCCGACGAGGAATCCGAGATTGTCGACTGTGTTGCCGGGTACGAGAAGATCACCGAGGGGATCCCAGAGGTGGCATCCGGCAATCCCGCATGTTGTGGGTCGGAGTGCTCCGTTCGATGCTGAGGTGGGGTCGAACTCGATGAGGCCGAGGTCGAATCCGAGTTCGATGAGTTCTGCGGCTTCGTCGCACATTGCCAGGTACACACTGTTGGTTGAGGACTCGCATTCCATGCTGTCGCCGACGGAAGCGCTGTTGACGATGGTGGCGAGAATGTTGAGGCGCCATATGTCTTGATCGTGTTGCCAAACGGGGTCGGTGATCTGGAGGTTGTTGAAGAAGTCGATGAATCCTTGCTGGGTGACAGGTATGCCGACCGGGACGGGTGCTGGTGGCGGTTCCGGGTCGCCTTGCCATCCGGCTTCGAGCCCGGTTGCGACGGTTGTAACGGGGGTGTACGAGCCGTCGTCTGTGTCGTGGATGATGTCGGTGCACTTGCCTGCTTCGAGGCCGCACATGGTCCACACGATGACGCTCTGGCGGCCGTCGGGGTCCCATCGATTGAGGGGGTTGTTGGTGGCGTAGGTGTATCGGTTGAGTGAGAACGGGGTGCTGAGCTCACCGGCGTAGGTGTCTCGGCTGAGGAAGGTGCCAGACGATGGTTGATACCAGCGGGTGCCCATCCAGACGTGTTCGGTGTCGGGGTCGGTGTAGTCGGATTGGTATCCGAGGACAGGGTTTGTGGTGCCGGTGTCGTCGACAGGGTCGCCCCACGGGTCATAGGTGGCGGTGTCGTTGACGGTTCCGTCGGCGGCGACGAGTGCGGTGAGGTCGTAGTGGTTGTTGTCGACTGCGTGGCTGAGACCGCTGGGGTCTTCGTAGGCGAGGAGGTTGCCGCTGGGGGTGCGGTGGAAGGTGTCGGTGCCGTCTGAGGTGGGGTCCCATTGCGAGCCGTTGTATGTGAACGCTGCGCCGTCTCGTTCCGCTATCCGGTCGAGGCTGTCGTAGGTGTAGTCAGTGGTGTTCGCGCCGTCGGTGATGTCGGTGAGGCGTCCGGCGGCGTCGAATGTGTAGGTCTCGACCGGCCCGGAGTTCGGGGTGTAGGTGGCGAGGGTGCCGACCGGGTTCCAGTCATATGACCCGTCAGGATCAGTGAGGAGACGGTTGCGGTTGTCGTAGGTGAAGGTGTCGGTGCCTGCGGTGAGGCGGTTTCCGGCGTTGTCGTAGGTGTAGAGCTCACCGGCGAGTGTCCAGTCACCTCCTGAGGGTGGTGGTGGTGTTCCGCCGGTGGTGGGGCAGCCGGCTGAGTAGTTTTGGCTGATTTCGGTGGGGGTGAGTGCGGTGTCGTAGATAGCGGCGAGGCAGATTTCGCCGAGCCATGGTCGGGTTCCGCCAATCTCGTTGCCGACAACGAGTTTCATGGAGTTGTCCCATGCCCCGATGAGTCCGGCACCGGTGCCGGAGGAATCGAGGACGCCGTCGATCCAGATTTCGCGGTCGCCGTTGGCGTCGAAGGTCGCGACGATGTGGGTCATGTTGGTGGTGATGGCGCCGTTGCCGGTGCTGAGGGATGGGACACCGTTGTTTCCTGTGTTGGAGGCCCGGGTGCGCCAGTCGATGCCGCTGTTTTGTTGGCCGAGGGTTGCGTTGCGTGACCAGCCGTTGGCGGAGACAGTGAGGAGTCGTGCTGGTCCGGTTTGGGTGAGGCTGGCGGTGTCGACCCAGGCTTCCATGCTGATTTCGTCAGATGAGGTGACGTCGTTGATGACGTCGGAGGCGGCGAGGGTGGAGATGGCTTCGGTGTTGGCGTTGAACGTCAACCCGTTTGTTCCCCAGGTCACGTTCGCAGGATCTGTGATGGTCAGATCGAGGGATCCGGCTTGGTCGGCGACGGTGGTGGTGGTGTTGCCGGTTCCGCCGGCGAACAGGTACTCAGCAACCGAACCAGCCACACGGCTGCTGCCGCCGCCGCCCCCTGATCCGCTGCCTGTGGTGGTGGGGCAGGTTGTGGGGAGTGCGGTGGCTGCGTCGTTCCATGAGGTGAGGCGTCCGGCGTGGTCGTAGGTGTAGACGTTGAGACCCTCGCCGGTGTTGCCGTCGAGGTCAGTGATGTTTTTGGCGATGAGTTCGTGGTCGCAGCTGTAGGTGTACTCCGTCGATGCGGTGACGGCGGCGAGGTCGTCTTTGATGATGTCGGAGTTCATGCGTCCGGCGTCGTCGTAGCCGATGGTGCGGGTGCCGCTGTCGCCGTAGGTGGTGATGGTTGGCCGTCCGGCGGTGTCGTAGTCGTAGTCTTCGGACCAGCTGGTGGTCGGGGTTGTTGCGGGTGTGACCCAGTTGATGGCGGCGTCGAGCATGTCGAAACCATCTGAGGAGATGTTGGCGTTGGGTTGGTTGAACCCGCTGAACCCGACCCGGTAGTCGGCTGCGGTGGAGCTGTCGGTGAGGGTGTCGCCGGGTTCGTACCCGATGAGGACATGCTGCCCGGTGGCCCCCACATCAGCGACAACTGACGGGTTTGCTGGCGTGAGTTGGGTGGCGGTGATGAATTCGATGTTGCGGTCGTTGAACTCGAGAATGTCGACATCACCGGTGAACCCGGCAGCCAACGGGTGTGTGGCGTCGGTGATCGTGATGGTTCTGGTGTTGACGGTGTTGGGGCCGCCGGTGGTGGGGCAGCCTGCGTTGTAGTTCTGGCTGATTTCGGTGGGGGTGAGTGCGGTGTCGTAGACAGCGGCGAGGCAGATTTCGCCGAGCCACGGGCGATCACCGGAGGCTTCGTTACCGACAACGAGCTTCATCGCCGGGTCCCAGTTCGCATTCCCAATGTTGCCGGCTCCGGTGTTGGAGGAATCCAGCACACCATCGATCCAGATTTCCCGGTCGCCGTTTGTGTCGAAGGTCGCAACGACGTGGGTCATGGTGGTGGTGATGGCGCCGTTGCCGGTGCTGAGGGCTGGGACACCGTTGGTACCGGTGTTGGTGGCACGTGTACGCCAGTCGATGCCGCTGTTTTGTTGACCCAGTGTGGCGTTACGTGATCCTCCGTGGGCCGAGACAGACACGAGGCGGGCTGGTCCGGTTTGGGTGAGGCTGGCGGTGTCAACCCAGGCTTCCATGCTGATTTCGCCGGAGGAGGTGACGTCGTTGTAGATGTCGGAGGCGGCGAGGGTGGAGATGGCTTCGGTGTTGGCGTTGAACGTCAACCCGTTTGTTCCCCAAGTCACATTCGCAGGATCTGTGATCGTCAGATTCAGTGATCCGGCTTGGTCGATGACGGTGGTCCCGGATCCGCCAGCGAACAGATACTCAGCAACCGAACCAGCAACACGTCCGCTCTCATCGCTGGCGGTTGTTGTTGGGTGTTTGGGGCGGGTTGTGAGATGGTTGGGCCTGTGGAAATGCGGGGTTTGGGTAGTTGCTTGGGAAGGTTTGCGGGCCGATGATTTTGATCGGGGCCGGCTGTTGGGAGCTTGCTTGTCGTTGGCCCTTCGAGCTGTCGGTTGGTGTGCGAGGCGGCAGTGGTGTGGCGGTTGGTGCATCCCTGAGATGCGTTTGCATCCATGGCTTTGGAATTGCTGTGGCGAATCGCAGGATGTGGAGCGTTGTCGCACGTTTGGCGCTCGACGAAATTCGCGTTGGGCTCGTGGGCGAGAGTTGGGGTGGGGCCAAATCAGGCGAGCATCCTGGGGTGTGGGCAACTTGGCCGCAGGCCGAGGCGGCAGCTGACACCGCCCCTTCTCCCTCCCCTGCGGGTTGTTTAGAGTGGTGTTCATGATTCCGGCCCGGTTCACCAGTGTTGTGTTCGGGTTCTTGTTGTCGGGTTTGATGACGCTGATCGTCACTGGGGTCACGATCGCCCAACAACCAGACCCCACGGTCGGGAAATGGTTGGCAGCGTTTGGGACGGGTTGGTTGGTGACGTTCCCCACTGTGCTGGTGGTGGCGCCGATCGTGCGGCGCCTGGTGGCCAAGCTGATGGCCCCCGAACCAGAACCAGCCCCGCCGACCCCGGATCCGGGTCCAGCAGCGGGGTGGTCGGCTGAGGAATTTGCTGAGGTTCGCCGTAACGGCGACCCGACAATCAGCGCCGAAACCAAAGCGGTGTTCGAGAACTTGACGGCGCAGGATTGGGAGCAGCACACCCGGGTGGTTGATGAGTTGACCAAGCACGACTTCGATGATCTCGACGCCGATCTCTAACACCGATCGACCAGCTCGAGTAGGGCTCCGCTCCCCCACCTTGACCGGTTGCTCGTAATGACGGACCCACGCCGACTCAGCGAGCCCGGCCCGTACCGTTGGTTGCGCCGGCGGAGCCGGCTCCCTCAATCAGTTCTGCTTGGTCGCCCCGAGACCCCGGCCAAGCGTGCGCTGCGCATCCGGGTTGCGAAGCTGTTGGGCCGTGTGTGGCTCCCGCCCTACGGTTGGGCTGGCGCCCCGACCTTCGGCCGGGTTGCCCACACCCGCTGCGTCGCTATGGCGACGCACTGCCGTAGCGGCGACCCGGAACGATTGATCAATCCGCAACAAAAGCAAGGGAACCGGGCGGGTAGGGCCAACCGAAGCGTCCCCACTCGATCCCTGTCACCAGATGAACCAAACATCACTGTTGGTTGAGAGCTTGATGCGCTTTTCACATGAACCACCACAGCCCGTTGTTACTCAGCCTTCCAGAGAAATCGATGACCTCCCTACTTTCCATTGCGTACCAGGCAGCGTCGATCTGTTATCCGGACTGCTTCAGGCTTCACCGTGTCGACATCCTCCCAACCAAACCAATCCACTGGCTGTGGGGTGGTTGAGGGCACGCTCCCGCACACCCTCAAACGGCACTCACGGGCACACGGTTAATGGCCCCGCCCACAACACACCACCACTCCCCCACCCACCCCAAAGGAGTGAATGAACGGTCTGGTGGCCCGGTTGTGGGGCTAGCTCGTTTCGCCGACACGACGCAATCAATCGTGCATATGGGCGCGCTCAAACAAGACTCTGAAAGAGAATCGTTGCGCCCACCCCCGCCGGGGGCCTACAATCACCAGCGTCTAAACAAGTGGATTGCAGGTCGTTCCCTTCGGGAGCGGCCTCTTCACTTTTTCGGCCAGCAAAACTGGTCCGACAAGGATCAGATCAAGCAGCAGCCTCCTGATGCTCACACACAGCAGCCTCGAGGAGCTCACGAATCATGCTCGACCGATCGATGCCGCGATCAGACGCTGCCTCTTCGATCGCTGACGCCAAGCTCTGTGTGAGCCTGACCCCGATGAGCTTTGATTGTTCACCCTTCACCAACGGTTGCTGTGCCATGCGTGCACACTCGCGCGCAACCCGGCATAAGTGGTGGATGGTTACATCAATGTGATTTGATGCCAGTTCGGGTCCCACCAGCACATCCGGGAGGCAAGAATTCCACGGTGATGCTTGGGTCGGCTACAAACCGGAGATGGCGCAGAGCCGGCCGATTCGGGTCCACCCTCTTTTCTTCGAAACCCTTGACGAGCTGTTGCCCGAAGCTCGCGGGGCTGACGGCACGCCCTCGGCATCGGACTTCTTGAGAATCGACCTTCCGCCGATTCTTGATGCTCTGGCCGCTGACTTTGAAGGTTGCACCACCCCAGACCCTGGGCTCTCGAAGGCGCGGGCCTACACAACGTGGGGTGTTGTCGTTGGACCAGTCGCTGTCTACGCCGAAGTCTCCGACGACGGAGCCGTCGAAGTTCTTCTGCTGGTGCTTGGCGGCTATTGAGCAGCGCGTCGTCGAGCGAGTTCTGCGAACCCGCTGTCGACCATCTCAAGCGTTTCGGCCGACATGTCGGCTCGGTCGGTGACTGCTTCGGACTGCACAGCGTCGGCGCGCTCATTCGGCGTCATCTTCTCGGCCCGCTCGAACTTGTCCATTTGCCAAGCATAGAGCACCTCTTCAACCAGCACCGCAGCCCACACGGACACCAGCAAGTTGCACCGTGTGGACGATCCATCCACTAGTGGACTATTGCACTGGTGAAGTAGGCGGCCTTGGCTGATGCGATGGAGTACCCCGAGGCCGATGAACCCCTGACTCGGTGTCGTTCACAAGCTTCAAGACGGCGACCTGGGCTCGTTGGTCGGCCTGCCAGTTCTGAAGGATCGCTCGAACGAGTGTGGAACGAGGGATTCGACCCGCCGTGTGCGCTGCTTCGATGATTGAGTCAAGCGCTTCGTTGCTGATGTCGAAGGTGGCCTTTACGTACGCTGACGGGGGTTGGGTGGCGGAGAGGTCGCCGACAGCCGTCGCCTTGTTCTTCCGTGGTCTCGTCTTCGCCCTGAAGGTCTCTGCCTGTATTTGCTCAGCCGGTGGTTGCAGATGTGGTGCGACTGGAGTTGTCGTGAGTGCTGGAAGGCTGCGCTTGGCCATGCGGGTCTCCTACGTAGCGAGTAGTGCACTAGTAGACTAGTGCACTACTCAATTGCTGCAATGTGGCTTTCGATCTCTTCTGCGACGTTTCCGATGTCTGCCCTCGCGTTCGAGGCGTTGTCTCCGGTCATCTCGTGGGGGAGTTGTCCGTGCATCTTTGAGTAGCGCATGACGACGTAGTGACGTATCGGTGTGGGGAGTGTTTCGATGGCCTGGGCTTCGATGGCGTGGCGCAGTTCGTTGGTGAATGAGATCGATCGGACATCTGCCATTGTCATCACGACGACGCCACGTGTTCCTGCTGGCCGGACTGTGGCGTTGATGGTGTCGACTGCGGCCTGCGACTCGTCGAAGTCTTGGCCTGCGACGACAACTACGAGATCCGCAACTGCGCACACCTGGGACAGGACAGGAGACTCCTGATCAGGTGGCGTGTCGACCACGATGAAGTCGTAACCCTCGTCGACCGACCGAAGCGCATCGATGGCTGCAGCCATCGATGCGCCGGGGGTTCGATCTACTTCGACGCGTAGATCGATCCAATCAAGGTGTGGAATCGGTTGAGTCCGTGCCATCCAACTCGAAGCCGATCCAGCTCCTTGGTGATCGGCATCGACAAGATAAGCGTCTCGACCCCTAGAAGCCCAGTGGGAGGCGAGCGAGACGCTGGTGGTCGTTTTGCCCACACCGCCTTTAGATGATGCGACGGCGATGATCTTTGCGGCCATGCCCAAGAATATCGAGTCCGGTCGATCAATACGGGGATAGTGCATTAGTCCACTAATGCACTATCGACGGGAAGTGGGCCTTGACAGCAAACTCAAGGTTTGATGCGCACGAACTCCTGGACCCAGACGGCGCCCGAAGCCCCCCGGATGAACCTGCCAGAGTCGTCAAGGCTAGGGCATTTCTAAGAAGTCGTATGTGGCGGTCGATCATCCCACCTTCTTGTTACACCTTGGCCTACCTTCGCCAGATGTTGAAGAACAGTGCTGAGCACAGCGCCGAAGAGAACGAAATCACCCAGTCGGCAACCGCGTCAACGAGTAACCGCCGCTCGCCACGGCGAGTTCTACCAGCACTCGTTGTGGCCGTTGTCGCAGCAACGCTCATGGGCGTCCCCGCGGGTGATCCGGCAAGCGCACAGGCATCGACTTCCACCACGTGTTCTTGGATCGAGACCGACCAGGGATACATCGTCGGTTGGGAACCGCACCCAGACGCAGCGAAGTATGTGGTTCGCCGAACCGTTGATGGCGCCGGGCCGTACTGGAGAGCAGCAGTGTTGGCGCCTGAGCTGAGCTACACCGACACGACAGTCGCCGGAGATGTCGCATACAGCCTGAAGTTGCGAGATGCTGCAAATGCAGAGTTGTTCACCGTTGACTGTGAACGTTGGAATCCGCTCGGAGAAGCGGACCTTGCGCAAGAAGTCAACGACGAGGGAGTGTTGCCAGTGTGGATGGACGAGTTCCTCGACACCGGCGCCGAACCTACGGATGAGTTCACTGGTGAGGCAGCATTCGAGGACGGCCAGGGCATCTTCGAGCCGAGCCCTGAACCGGGATCGAGCGCAAGCCGCATCGCCGGGCGTTCCCCGGCTTTCGCTGTCGGTGCGGCAAACGACGGTGACGTGTACCAGATCGTCGATGAAGTCCGCACCGATATCGACTTTCGACACTGGCACCCCATGCGCTTCCCGGTCATCTCTAGTCAACCTGGCGCTTGGAAGCTTCAGATCGAGGTCTATCTGAGCGACCAAACCGTCGGTGAGGACCTGCCCTACTACAAGCGAACCACTCCAAGACAGACGTCTCCCAGTGGCGTGCTCGTCTCGGCTCCGCATTCTTTCCAACCGGGCTACTCCTACCAATGGCGGTACCGGACCTGGGAAGACGGCAATTTTTCATCAGCGTCAACGTGGACGACCGGAGAGTCTTTCTCGATCAACCAAGCCAGCAATAGACCCGGAGCGCCTTATCCGGTCTCGCCAGCCGGCGCCATCGGCGCCGATGACGTGATCCTGCGGCTAAGTGAGAGCGACGTTTCTCAAAGTGCAGTTGGCAAGCCGATCGCGTCGTACCGCTTCGAGATCCGGTCTGCGCATCCGGATGCAACGGAGAAAACCGTGGTCTGGGAAGCGACAGTCCCAGCGACTCAAGTCCAGAACACACTGTTTGGTCAGGTAGTACAGGTGTCGGTACCAGCTGTTCTCCAAGCAGATGAGCGCTATCGGTGGCATGCCTACGCGATCGATGCAGACGGAGAGGAGTCCTCGCCATCGCGATGGCGATACTTCCGAACAATGGGGACCGCGTTCCAGGAGGAAAATTGGTTCATTCCACATCGCGCCGGTTCGTACCAGGCTGGAGATACTGGCGATGAAGTCTCAGGCCTCGTAGCGTCTCAGGCATACCCTGGGGTCTACTGGATGATCCGCGACAACGGTCCAGGGGATCGTGCCCGCTTATACGCCATCAAGATCGATCCAGCAACTGGGTTGCTGAGCAACATCGACGGCTACGTCACGAAGGAGTTCGACGTCGTCACTGCCGCAAACGCGGATCTTGATGGCGACGGCTCACCGGGTGTCTCAAACATTGACTGGGAAGCGCTGACGCTCGACCCGTCAGGGAGGCTCTGGGTTGCTGATTCCGGCACGTACTGGGACGGAGCGAGCCAAACCCGACCCTACGGACAGTTCTTCAGGATCCCGGAGCCCGATCCCTATGCGACTGCCAACTTCACTGCCACGGTCGACAAGGTGTTCAAGTACGACTTCCCAGATGGGAACACCCGAAACGTCGAAGCCGTGTTCAGCATCGGTCACCACAAGTTCCTCATCAGAAAGGAAGGTGGTCACTCGGTTTGGCGTTTCCCTCGTTATCCGAGCCAAAACGGCGTCACGACACTTGACTTTCAGGGCAACCTCCAGGGAACGATCGGAAACGTGACGGGAAGCGAGATGAATCTCGATCGGACCCTGTTTGGAGTGACCACTTCCCCTTCTGTCGCCCACTTTTGGAACTTGCCGGGGATTGGCCTCGATCTGGCAACAGTCGACTCTCAGACGGCCGAGCAGCTCATCGCACCGATCTTGACGAACGAACCCGATTCTTACTACTACTACCGATCTGCGGGGCTCCTCGAGGAGCAGGGAAACCTCGATGCAGCTCGCGCCGGTACTCCGAGTGCAGCTCGACAGACCGGCATGCAAACTGAAGGACTTGCCTTCCCGATCAACGGAACCGGCTTCGCTGCGATGGTCAGCGAGTACGGCCGCCACGTGATGTATGTGCCGCCAAGCTCCTACGAAGCCCTCCAGGGCGAACCGGGGGACAACGCCAGCGGAACGTTGCCCGGCAATCAAGGCCTAGTCCAACAAGCGGTCATCGACCTGCAGACAAGTGGTCAGATCGATTCAACTGAAGCGGGCCACCTTGACTCAACCCTCACTGCTCTTGCGGCGGTGCAGACCGAAGCTGACTTTGACGGCATTGCCTACATTGGTGCTAGGCCGGATCTCTTGGCCAGTCTGATTCAGTCGAGCCAAGGCTCCGACCTGATCACGGGTCTAGCAACGGTCATTTCGCCTTCGCTACTTCCCGACATTATCAAGCTCTTCTCTGGTGATTTCGGGCTGATCTTTCATCAGTTCTACAACCCGATTCACTCGGCAGTGCAGCTCGATATGCAAGCGCGGAGCTTCCTACAGGCCGAGTGTGGAGCACCGTGGCTTGAGCTTGAGCGAGGAGTGCCGGGTGGCCGCGCAGACTTTCGAACGCCAGTGAGACCAAACGAACAGAACCAGTTTGGGTATCCCGCTGTCGCCGAGTTCACGGTTGGTGAGGTGAAGTACAACTCGCAATGGTCGATGACCAACGCTGTGCGGCAACTGAACCGCTATTACACAGCTTCAAACCTCACCCACGTGGATCCAGCGTTCAGAGACATCGTTGGTCGAATACCAAATGTGGGCGACCGTTGCTGGGACTTGTCCGGCAATACGCGACGATTGTTCCTGGGACTCCCGATCTTCTACCGTCAAAACCCGACAACTTCGGCTGAGACCGGTGCTGTGATTCCGGGAGCGATGCCAACTGGTCAGATCCAAGCTCGAATCGGATACTGGGTTGACCGCGACTACATCCTGGCCCTCGCAGGAGCCGCTGCATGGTCGGTCATTTTGGAACAGATCCGAGAGGAGATGGCCAAGCGTGCAGCACAGAACGCGTTGGTGCTTGCATCAGCCATCTACGAAGACGACATCACCGGACCACAAGGACAGCTGGCCTTCAACAACTACTTGACCGAGCTTCATCTGAAACCCGAGGACTATCAGGTCTATGCCGCAGCATCGCTTGCTGCAGCCGTGGCGCTCGGCTTGATTTTGTTCCTAGTTGGCGTCATTGCATGACAGAAGTGGATGATCGGCCGCATCCGGAAGATATGAAGCTGAACCATGAAGAGGAACTTGCGTGTAGAGCTTGACGTCGGCCATTGCGCCGTGGCGGATGTGCTTGCGACACTTTCTAAGCTCGCCAGCGACTCTGATGATCGACCAAGCCGAGTCTCGGGAGCCTGGGCTGGTGGTGGCAGTACGTTCGGAACTCCAAATGTGCTGACTGATCTGAGGAACGAGCCCCCCTTGGAGAGCGTGCGCCTATTCATAGGAGATCACGAGCTAGATCGCGCAGCCCTCAGCATCTACGTGGACTTCGAGGGCGAACCCACCTTGAAAGGCCCAGACGTCAAATTCGATGACTACCGGGCTCGAACATTACGAATCCAGTTCTTTCTTGAGGTGGGTGTAACGACAACAGAGGGGTGGGATTGGATCGGTCGTTGCTACGCAACGATCATGTCGTTGACCCCGCTACCACAGCCGTGGAGTGCAGGGGCGGAACCGGCGGCGGTATTCGATGAATCGGGAACTGCCGGGACGCTGGTGACTCGCATCCCGGCGAACATCTTCGGCCGGGACACAACAGCGGACCCAGGTGTGCACCACTATGGCCCCGTTGTTCATCTGTCGCCGTCAACACTCGGCCTGATTGGAGATCCGCGAGATCAACCTGACGTCTCGCCAAGCCGAGTTACTGATCTGCGGGAGGTGTCTGATGAGCACGGTCTCGTGGTCCAGATGCCATTGTCAATTGACCAGCAGGACCTGCGTGCATGGCGCGACTACCTCGCACCCGTTCTGCGCATCAACGACCAACCTCGCCAGGACGTGCTCGATCTGATCGCAGCCGGCTATATCGTGCCGTTTCTGCCAACAGACCTGTCGTGCTCCTTCGTCCTCGAGGAGGACGTCGTTCATCCGGCGATGGGAACATACAACGGCCCAGCTAATGCTTACGACGAAATCTGCAGCCTCGAGGATCGCCAGGCAAGGGTTGCCGGCCGGGAGCCAATGCTCAGCGAATTCTTGGCTCGACGGCAACACGATTTCAGCCTTTCAAAATGCCGGAATCTGATGGTGGTCAGGCCTGAGGCTCTCCGAGTGCCAACAGGAGCTGCGATGCCATTCTGGCCAGTCAGGAACGGGCCGCTCGGCTACTTTGGCGCAGACATCTACGCTCGCGAGCGGATCATGCCCGCAATCGAACACCACCCCGACTTGTTCGTTCCGGTGTTGCATTGGCAGCGCGAACGAAGCGAACAGCGCTCAGTCAAAATCGATTCTTGGGAACTAGCCATCTTCGACCACGATGGCTGGACCGACACAGTCACAGTTGCGCCAACCAAGAGCGGACGGATCAGTGTGAGGGCCGGCAAGAGCCGTGGACCGCGATCGGGTCGCCCGACGTTCTACGACATCGTTGACCGGGCGCAAGCCGGGTTCGGTGACGTGCTCGCTGAACCGCCAGACCCGGATCGATGGACTGACATGTGTACATCGAGGCTCGACATCGAACGATGGCTCAAACTGAACTATTTTGTGACACCGATCAACGTGCGGCACGCCGAATACCTCGTGGACGCCGCTGAACACCTCGCTAAACGAACCGGCCACAACAGATAGAACGCCGCTGGTTTCGAGTCGTGATTCAGATACGTGTTTCAAGTAGTCATGCCTGCCGCTGTCAGCTAGGCAACCGAGCTTCTGACTTCCGGTAATGTCCCCTTCCCAGTAACAACCGCCAGCTGTGGTTACTGGTGGAGTTGGCCGGTGTGGTTGTGGGTGTCGGCGAGGTGGCGGGCGACTTGTTCGAGGGCGGCGACGGCTGCGGTGACGTGGCTGGTGATCTCAGCGACGTCGACTTCGGGCTGACCTGAATCGGATTGGATGGTGGAGTTGGTGGTCACACCGCGCACGGTTTGGGTGAGGCATTGAGGGAGTCGGCCAACCAGCAGCATGAGTTCGCCAACTGCGGCGTAGGTCGCTGCGATGTCGAGGTCCTGCACCCCTGTGGCGTGGTTGACGGCTCGGATCGCTTCGGCGGCAGTTTCGAGGGTGGCGGGGACGTCATCGATGGGGATCATGAGCCGCTCCGGCGGTTGGGGTCGTGGCGGTTGGTGAGTTCGCGTATGGCGGTGGGGGAGGGGTTCACATACCGCTCCAGCGACCGCAACGACCGGTGGCGGCTTTTGGCTTTGATCATGGTGACATCCTCACCAGCTTCGGCGAGATGCGTCAGGCGGGAGTGGCGGAGCTGGTGCAACGTGTGACCTCCGGAGGCGGCTTTCCAGATTTCTTCGGCCCGCCGATACGACAACCGTGCCCGACCCGAGACGGGGTCGAGGTCGGCGGCGGCGGGTGCGAGGTGTGAGCGTGGTTTCCGGCCGCCAACGAACAACGGGCCTTCGGTACGGGGGAGGGTCTTGTAGGTGAGGAGGCGGGGGAGGAGCCGGGCGGTGGTGGATGACCAGTAGATGCGTTCGGCATTGCCGCCTTTGCCGATGATGACGGCTTCACGGTTGGCGGGGTCGAGGTTCTCGATGTTGAGCCCCAACAACTCGTCGGCGCGAGCCGCGGTGTCATAGGCCATGGCCCAGAACACTCGGTCGCGGAATCCGTGGGCTTTGTTGCCCCAGATCTTCGCGAGGTCGTCGTAGGGGACCGGGCGTGACTGACGCTCCGATTCCACGGTCACCCGCTGCTTCTTGCGGCGGAGGCCTCGGGCGGGGGAGCGGATCACCAACTCGTTCTCCTCCGCCCATGTGAACAGTGAGCTGATGGTGGCGAGGTTCCGGTTGAACGTCGCCGGCGCACAATCGCCGTACCGGCCATCCAGATGCCGCTTCAGCGCGGCACGGCTGATCTTGGTGATGTCGGTGTCGCCGGCGAGCTCCACCCCATCCAACAACTGCTCGAACGTGGCGTCGTAGACCTCGAGCGTCGACGCCGCCAGGTCCACTGACGCCAGAAACGCCCGGGTCGCGTCCCAAAGGGTCGTTTGGGCGGGGGAGTGGTTCGGAAGCTGGACGATCTGAGCCATGGACGGTTTTCCTCGCTATCGCAACAAACGCGTACCAGCACCGTACTCACCCGGTGTGACAGCGGCCTGTGTTCAAGCGGCGCAGCGTCGATCGCCGGAGCGCCTTATCGCACAGAAAGGGCGATTTGGTGCGATAAGGCTTTGGTCAGCGGTCTGCGCGTGAGCGAAGTAGTTTCTCCGCCTCGGCTCGACCAGTCACACCGAGCTTGAGATAAACGCCCTGCAACCGGCGCCGGATCGTGCGATCGCTATAGCTGAGATCAGCAGCGATCTGCTTGATCGTTCGATCAGCGAGCAGACCTTCGGCGATCTGTAGCTCGATGCCCTCAAGCTCAATATTCGCCACGTCTTGTGATGTCGGCGGCTGATACGACGCCAACGCCTGCGTCACGGCCAGCGGCAACAGCGCCTCACCAGCGATTGCAGCCGTTACGACGTCAAGAATGACATCGGTTGGAGTATCCAGATGCACCGCTCCTGCTCCAAGCGCCAACGCCCGCACATAGGCGTCGATGTCAAGGTCGGGCACAACAACCACTGTTGGTGCCCACATCGCCGTGTCGGCCGCTTGGGCCCAGAGGGCTTCAGAAGTGCAACAGACCACGAGCACGTCGCAATCGAACTCTCCGACGATCAACCCAGCGTCTCCGATTTTGGCTGAAAGTGCTTCCCGATACGGGGCCGGACCTCCAACGATGCTGATCGATTTCCCTGCCATCGGCTCACACCGTAGTTGCTTGGCCACTCATGTCCGGCCGGTGTCCTCGACGGCCACTCCGATGTCCGCTTTGTGTCCTCCTTATGTCCTATGCAGCAACGCTGCATTGATACAGGATCTGAACAAGCCGCAAGTCGGTCAATTTCGCAAATAGCGACCAACTCGAAGGAACCAAGATGCCGAACTCTCAGTCACAAAGCCGCCACCGCATGCGTACGGTAACGAAATTGTTCGTTGTGCTTTGTGCACTTGCATCTGCTGCGCTCGTTTCGACGAACGCCGACGCTCATACCTATTCGACGACCTACTCGTCGTCATCAACTCGATACACCCCCGTTGGGGGCACCGCAGTCTGCGGAGCAGACTCCGCCAACACCAGCTGCTCGTCGTCGGTTGGTTCGTCAACATCGCTCACGTTCAGCGTCTCGAACTCATATTCGGTGCCGTATTCCAACTTCGCCTACACAACAGGTTGGTCCGCTACTGCCTCGCAATCGATATCTCTGACCCAGGAGATCTATCCGACCGCTGGTCGATGCGGCAGTGTGAGGTCCAACAAAGCGCAGCCATACAAGACGGTCAAAGTTTACAAGCACACCGGCCGCCACACCCGCACACACACGATGCCCTACGTTGGTCTTGCGACAGTCAACAAGGGCGAGGGCTACTCCTACGGAACGACTCGGACATGGGCCAAGACCCCGGGTGTTACATGCACGCTGTGATGCTGCGCTCAACGAAAAGGCGACCAGCTTTCCCCGCAGTCGTTGCAACCGCTGCATTGATGATCACGGGATGCACCACAAGCGCAGCCGAGAACTCGATCTCCGGACATCACGAGGGCACGAGACCAGCGTTCATCGACGACTCGGCCCGCTTCCTGCCCACCGACGACCCCGACTTCTCGCCTGAACTCGCGGATCGCCTGTCGGCTTCACTCCTCGATTCTGTCGACAACTTGCAGACAGACAACGAAGGGCTCATCTTCTCCGATCCTCTCGAACTCGATTCCGGAGTTGTCGTTGGTGCAGTCGCCACCGGCAGCAGTGTCTGCATCGCAATGATGGAAACAGATGATCTTCGATCGATTTCTACTTCATGCACGCCCAACAGCTCCGTCGCGGTCTTGGCATCGGGTTCGACGCTTCTCATCTCCAATCTCCCGGAAGGCCAGTACATGATCAACCGTTCAGACAACACCTACTCGATTGCCACTCACGGCTTTCTTGCCACCAACGCCGACGACGGCGCCGACGTGATCATCCTCGATGGGGATGGCCTGCAGATCTGGCAGGGCTAGCAATGAAACGCTCCGCACTGGCAGCACTTCTTCTGCCACTTCTCATGTCGGCCTGCAGCAACAGCAACGGCTCACAACCATCAGCTGCAGGCTCGGCCACCAATGTTCGCTCAACATCGCTCGACGTTGCGCTTCATCAACGAACGTTTAACAACTACGACCAGTTACTTACCAGCTACAACCCAGACAGTACGTACGACGAGACCGTCCTGAGTTGCATGGCAAACGAAGGTTTCGAGTACGTCACACCGCCGCCCCCGGAACTTCCTTTCAACTCTGATGAGCTTCGCCTCAAGCTCCAGATCGCTGGAGAACTCGAGCCGGACTCAGCGGAGTTCCGAGAAACATTCGGATACGGCATCTCGACCCTCTGGTCGTACTTCGTTATCGACGCCATTGGAGACCCAGCGCTAGAACCCACCCTGGTCATGGACCAGGCCGAAGCCCAGGAATACACCCAAACTCTCTACGGGGACGGTGAAACCCCCGGGTGCCATCAACTCGGACTTGAAGCAACAGATCAGTCAACACCAGTCGTCGACGATTTCGAGCTGGCCTACCGAGACACGCAAGAACGTGTTCTCGCCGACTCCACCTACCTAGCGGCAGCTGATGAATGGGCCCAGTGCGCAGCAGACCTTGGGTACGACATCGCCGACCCGAATGGCATTTGGAACTGGGCTCAAGGTCTCCTCCGTGATATTGAAGAGCCGCTTGTAGACGAGCTGCCAGGCGAGATGACCGAAGAGGAGATGGAACTTCGAGAACAAGGCATGTCTGAAGAACCGGAAAGCTTGTTCGGAACCCAGAGATCTCCGTACCCACCTGAGGCTCTTGCACAAGTCCAGCAACTCGAGATCGCTGCTGCCATCGAGCTTTCCAGCTGCGACGCTGAACTCAACAACCAAATCGCTCCGGTCGTTGATCGAATCGCTGCCGAAACGTTTGCGTCTTATGACATACCCATGCTCTTGAGCTGAGAGCCCATCAATCTAGAAGAGACGCCACTTTGACTTAATCGGACCTCGAGCGAGCTCGACCTGACGCCAGCGCTAATCCGATGGCTCCTCGTCATTCTTCGGCGTCACAGGCTGATTCCGAGGTCGGGGCCTGGGCGGGTGATTTGGGGGCGGAAGGGTTCGAGTGCTCGTTCCACGCCACGCCTGGCGTCTCTGAGGTTGTCGTGCTGGTGATCCTGGGCCCGCCATTCGACGCTGTTTTGTTGGGGTTGGCGTCCTTGCCAGGTGGTGTCGTATTGCTCGGCCCGGGCGACGACGCTGACCCATCGGTCGAACACGGCGTCGGGTGTGTTGCCGGGTGGTTCTTTGAGCCGGTAGTGGTCGGTGATGTCTCGGTTGACGGTGTGGGTTTTGAGGATGCGGTTGGTGCGCCGGTCAACGTCGATGCCGAGGGTTTGGTCGATGGCACCGATCTTGGGTTGGGTGTGATCGATGATCATCCGCTGCCTGGCGTCGACCCTGGTGTGGCCGTTGACGCCTTGCTCAGCAGCGACCATCACGGTTCGCTGCCTAGTGATGCCGATGTCGAGGCCGCGGAGTTTGGCGTACCCGTCAGTGATGCGTTGTTCGAGCGCGGCGATGCGTTTGCGGTCCTCGAGCCGTTCGCGTGGTCCGGTGGTGAGTTGGCCGATCACACCCCGATGCCGGATCTGCTCGATGCGTTCGCGAGAGCCGTCGATGTCGTTGCTCTGCACCCAAGCCTTGTCGCTTCGTAACCCATCCAATGTTTTGAGATCGGTTTTGCGGGCAATGTCGACGGTCCGGAGGTTTCGTTCAGCGGTGGCGACTTTTTCGGTGAGGTGTTGGCGTTGGGTGTGGAGGGCGTGGAGCTCGTCGCTGGTGAGTTCACGATCCGGTGCGAATTGGGGTGTGCTGGCCAGCCCAACACCTTCAACCACCTGCCGCCGCTGCTCGGTGTCTTGCTCGGGGCGGGCCGAGATGCGTTCCGGCTGCACAGGTGCGGCCGGCTCTGGGGCGGCTGGTTCCTGAATGAGTTGTTGTTCGGGTTGCGGCCGTTCCGGCTCGGCAAGCTTTGCTGGCGGTTCGGACTCTTGCGACGGGACTGCTGGGGCGGCGGGTTCGATCGGCGGCGGCGCCGGGATGCGTTCAGCGAGGTCGGGTTCGATCTGTTCACGAATCAGCTCGGTCGCACTGCGCTCGGAGGAGTCGCGTTGGAGTGCGGTGGCGAGCACATCGTGGCCGGTGAGTGGTGGGCCGTCGATGTCGAACTCGCCTAGCTCGACGTCGGTGACGGCGAGGAGTTGGTTGTCGTGGCGGCCTCGTGTGGCTCCGACGTAGAGGCTTTCGGCGGTGGTGCGTTGGTCGATGATGGTGAGTGATTGGTCGACGGTGACGCCTTGGGCTTTGTGGATGGTGGTGGCGTAGGCGAGGTCGACGTGCCCGGCATCCAAGTAGGCGGGTGGGAGGGTGGCGGTGGCGCCGGCGTGTTCCCCAATGCGTTGGACGGCGAGGCCGCCGTCGGGGGTGTGGGCATGGATTTGCCAGCGGTCACCGTTGCGGACCGCGGCCCCGTCTGATGCGATGAGTTGGCGGTCGTTTCTGAGGGTGAGGATTTCGTCGCCGACTCCGACTTCGATGTCGCCAATAACCCGCCCGTAGCGGGCGACGGTGCCGTCGTGTTGGAGGCTTGTTTGTGCCCGTTGGTTGAATTCGGCGACGGTGGTCCGGTCGGGTGCGGTCACGATCACCGACGCGCCGTCTGCTCGGGCGGCTGACCATCGATCAAACGCGTGGTCAAGGAGTTCGGCGCGGGTGCCGTCGTGGATGCGGCCGTGATGCTGGTAGTCCGCAATGACGGTGGTGTCTCGGTCTCGGAGTGCGAGCGACGCCCGCTTCTCCCAGGGTTGGCTGAATCGCCAGACTTGATCCAACTCGACCACATTGCTGGTTGTTGAGGTCCGATCGAGGGTGTGTCGGTCGAGTGTGCTGGTGTCGTTGGCGAGGAGCCGGAACATCCCGCCGGCATCAACGGCGCCGAGTTGTCGGTAGTCGCCAACGGCAACGATCTTCGCGTCAGCGGTCTTGGCGAGTTCGACGAGGGCGTGGAGGTCGGCGGTCGAAGCCATCGAGGCCTCATCGAGCACGATCACCTCACCTCGTCGCAGCTGGAACTCGGGCCGGGGCCCGTGGTCGTGGTTGTGTTCGTGGAGGAGTTTGGCGAGCGTGTCGGAGTTGGTGATCCCGGCTTCCTCCCGCAACACCGCAGCGGCTTTCGCACTCGGTGCGAGACCACGGATCGGTGTGCCGTCTGCGTGGTAGATGTCAGCCACCGTGCGCAGGGTCGCTGACTTGCCGGCGCCGGCG
>Ga0209185_1000793_pt1 | contig 32570 bp, 28 predicted proteins | sample SidtaG_2_FD_187425 | JGI IMG/M metagenome (GOLD analysis project Ga0209185, IMG submission 187425) | Marine algal microbial communities from Sidmouth, United Kingdom - Sidmouth_Asex2 metaG (SPAdes) (version 2) | ecosystem: Host-associated > Algae > Red algae > Unclassified | place: Sidmouth... | reverse complement strand
ACCATCGCAGCTTGTGGCGGTTTGAAGCCTCCTCCTGCAAGGCGGCTCCGAGGGGCCAACAAACCCTCATCTCATGTGCAGCGCGCACCTCCTGTTGCTGAAGCAACATTCAGTGCTCGTGGCACACCGTCATCAGCAGATCAGTCTATTCTCGAACAGCGTCCTAGTGATTACTCACCGCAACAGCTCTCCAGTTTTAATGCATGTCAGTTCGGACTATAGTTTCAACATAACCTAATGGCACCGCTTTCAGGACGTTATTTCTGCGGAGTAGAGATTCATCCCAGCATCACCATGGATTCCCGCCTGCGCGGGAATGACGAGATCAGCCCTGATACAGTGCCATTCCAACGTAACCAACGTAACCAACGTAACCAACTGAACCAACTGAACCAACGTACCCAACGTACCCAACCCAACCCAATCAATCAATCAATCAATCAATCAATCAATCCAATCAATCAATCAATCCAATCAATCCAATCAATCCAATCAACTTCTTAACTCATAGTTCCCAACACTATCGTTTTAACACCCACACAAGTCCATCACGTAGCTGATTACGCCAGTTGTGCCAGTGATGCCCATCCCAGGCACTTTTGAAACACACCCGAATTCCGTTATCGTCTAGCAGCTTGGCTAGCGCCTCGTTTTCAGACGCCAGACCTTCCAGCTCTCCGGTAGAGACGAAGGCACGAAATTCTGGCATATTCGGGGCGCGCTTGAAGGCCTTCACCAGGCGCGCTACTCGTCTGAATACCGGATGTGGCCTGCCGCTTAGCTTGCGCTCATCGAGTATGAAAGAGCCTGAATGCAACAGGACTCCACCAAAGACACCCGGATAGCGAAAGACGGTTGCCAGTGAGGCCACAGCACCCAGACTGGCTCCCAGTAGTATCCGGTCTTCCACCCGCGCCGAGAGCGAGTAGCGTTCTTCCAGAGCCGGTAAAAGATCACTGACCAGATAGCGTGCATGTCGACGTCCGCGTGAGTATTCACCCATGCGGTCACGTGTCTGCACCAGTGCAGCCACCAACGGCGGAATGGCAGCCGTGGCGATCAGATTATCCAGAGACACCTTCAAATGTGCGTAGGTAACAAAGTCCACGCCGTCATGGATGATCACCAGCGGGTATTGTTTTGTTTCATCGTAGCCTGCCGGCAGATAAACACTTTCGTCTCGTGACTCTTCAAATACGTCACTGTGTACAACCAGTGGTTGTATGTCACCCTCCGGGGCGCCTTGTTCACGGGTCCAGGCAGGACGTTTATAGCCGAAGGTTTTACACACCGAGTTTTCGCCAAACGGATCACCTGCCCGTGCGTTGTTCAATGGGTCGTTAATCCATTGCTCATCCCCATTCACCAGTACACCCAGCTTGTATTCAAAGCGACCATTGTTTTCGACAGCCACTCGCAAGAGCCACAAAGGTGTATCGGGAATTCTTGAAAATTCCAGCCTGTCGACACCACCCAGAATCCACCGAAGCAAGCTGACACAGTCGGCATGCCCAACCCAGGCAAAGGTGACAAAGCCGGTTTCCACCAAAGGAAACCGATTACCGAGAATGAATCTCTCCACGGTTTTTTCGGTGACCGGGCGAGCCAGTAGCTGACTCACAGCCGAGTGCATCGACTCTCCGTGAGAGGACGGTGTCGAGCGTGGCGGATTCATGATGGTTTTATGGAATGCGGTAGCAGGCAGAAATTGTAACGCCGTCTATTCCGGCGGCACTGATTCAGCGATGAGCCAGTCTACCACTGCAATCTGTGCATCTCGTTCTGTCTCACTACGTTCGAGTGCTGCATTGTAGATACGCAGTTGATGATCAGAACTGCTACCGCGCCGAGCAATCTCCCTGGCATTTTCAACCTCTTTTACACATTCGAGTGCCTCCGCGTGAGGCCTGAGCAGCTCGACCAGTTCGTCAATCAGTTCAGGCAATGGAACCGCTTTGCGCTTGCCAAAATCGCCCAGCTCTGCATCAACACCGTAGCGTTGTGCACGCCACTTGTTTTCCAGAATGAGGATACGACGATACTGACGCCAGCGCTGATTGTTTTCTCGCAGGTGTGTCAGGAACGTGAGCAGACACTGATAGAGGGCGGCTACGGTCAAGCTGTCTTCAACCCAAGTGCAGACATCGCATATACGAATCTCCAGCGTGGGGTGACGCACACTGGGGCGCAAGTCCCACCAGATTTTAGACGGATCATTGATCATGCCGGTAGCTTGCATGTCTTCAACCATTTCCATCCAGTCGTTCCAGTTATCGAACGCTTCTGGTAAACCGGAACGAGGCAGATTACCGGCAATGGTGGGTCGTATGGATTTAAGACCGGTGTCTATACCTTCCCAGAATGGCGAGGAACCACTCAGAGCCAACAGATGAGGCATGAAATAGCTGACCTGACTCATCAGATCTACGCGCAGATCCTTATCGGGTATGCCCGCGTGGATATGCATGCCACAGATGGCCATACGCCGGGCGATACTGGCCTGCTCGACACCCATGATGCGATACCGCTCAAGATCTACCGCTTCCTGCTCACTCCATAGTGACCATGGATGAGTGGAGGCAGCAATAATGCAGATATCGAATTCCTTTGCGACAGAGGCCACGCCCTGCCGCAGCTCAAGTAGCTCGGCACGTGCCTCATCAACGGTATTACAAACACCCGTGCCAATCTCGACCTGACTTTGCAACATCTCATAGGTGACCCTGTCGCCCAGCAAATCTTTGCAGCGATCCATGAAACCGGCAGGTTGCTTGCGTGCCAACGCCCGCGTGTCAGGGTGGACAAGTAAGTACTCTTCCTCTATACCTATCGAGATAGTGTCGACCACGGTGTCTGGCTCCTGATGCAACGTTGCGCGTAGCTACCAGATTACACACGCAACTCTCAAACATCAAACCCAGTGCAACAACTATCTACCGGCTACTCTCGCAACACACCAGCGCAGTTGGCGTTGGCTGATGTAACATCCCATTCGCCGTTTCTGGTGCAGGCATCAGAGTAGGCTCTGTGCACACGGAAGCGTCCGGTGTTGGCTTTACCGTCATCTAGGCTTATGTCCAGCTGGGAGAGAATCCCGACGGGAATCTGATCGCCGGTGTAGATCTCGTGTGCCGGGTTACTGGAGTCTGCGGCCTGAGCGCTGTAACTGATCTTGTAGAAACCATTGAACGGATTCTTTGGACAGGTAGTGGGTGAGCATTCAAGATCCGTGGCAGAACCTATCGCGGATTGTGCGCCATCATAGCTACCGGATATGAACCCTGCCAACGACAGCTGCTGCCAGACGCCTGCACGTTCCTGTGAATCATCGAGACGGCCATTGCCATCACCTGGCACCGCCGCGCTGTCAATCTGTGTGCCTGCGTTGGAAAAGTCGCCGGGGATGGAGCGGTAACGCTCCTGAAACGAGAACCACGCTGTGCGGATACCCGCAACCTCTGTACTCAATGACCTTACACGGGCACTGTCTATCAATGCCTGGCCCTTGAAAACGCCACCCAGTATTAGTCCGATGATGACGAGCACGATGGCCACCTCTACCAGCGTAAATCCACGGGCGCTTTTGGTTTGCCCGGCTCGTGCATGATGACAGTGAGCAGAGGCTCGAACCGCCAGTGCAGCTTTGCTGTTAATCGCTGATTGTTCTGTTTGCTTCGAGCTCTCCGAGTACCCTGAGTGGTCCAAATACCCCGAGTACCCCAAGTACCCCAAGTACCCCGAGTACCCTGAATGCTCCAAGTACCCTACGAGGTCCGTGTCCCCTAAGCGCCCCGCGTGCTCTGAGTCCTCCGAGTGTCGGAGTTGCATAGTTCCAGATTCACGGTGCGTACCTCGCAATGGTAGCCACTGACTCTGCTGATTAATATCCTGGCTAATGACTGGCATTCAAGTGGTTCCTGATTGATCGCTTTGAATCGATATGGCCTGATAGCCAGCATAATCCGGGCATGCACCGGCTGGCAATGCCCCACCACCTTAAAACTGAACATTCATACAGCCTAAGGAATATGAAACAGCCAGGTACAACATCGCCTAGAACGGCGCGCTACGCGGCACTCGCGGAAACGGGATAGCATCACGAATATTTTCCATACCCGTTACGTAATTGAGAACACGCTCAAAACCCATACCAAAGCCTGCATGCGGGGCTGAGCCGTAACGACGCAAATCACGATACCAATCAAGTTCTTCACGCAAACCCAGTGCATCGAGTTTTGCATCCAGCACCGATAACCGCTCCTCACGTTGACTTCCACCGATGATCTCGCCAATACCCGGCGCCAGTACATCCATGGCTGCTACCGTTTTGCCATCATCGTTCTCACGCATGTAAAATGCTTTGATCTCTTTCGGGTAGTTCTGCAGTATGACCGGGCGACGGCAATGCTCTTCAGCCAACCATCGCTCGTGCTCGGATTGCAAATCCACGCCCCACTTCACCGGGTATTCGAATTTTTTGTCTGATTTTTCCAGCAAGACAATGGCATCGCTGTAGTCCATACGTTCAAAATTCGAATCAGCCATAAGTTGCAGGCGTATCAACGCATCTTTATCGATGCGCTGTGCAAAGAACGCCATGTCATCTTCACGCTCATTGAGTACGGCGGAGAACAGATACTTAAGAAAGTCTTCAGCCAACTCAGCGTTATCATCAAGATTCGCAAACGCCATCTCAGGCTCAACCATCCAGAATTCTGCCAGGTGCCGGCTGGTGTTGGAATTCTCTGCGCGAAAGGTAGGCCCAAAGGTATAGACCTTGCTCAACGCCAACGCGTAACTTTCAGCATTGAGTTGTCCGGATACCGTCAGATACGCTTCACGGGCAAAAAAATCCTTGTCGAAATCAACGACGCCTGACGCTGTTTTCGGCGGGTTCTTCGCATCCAGTGTACTGACACGAAACAACTCACCGGCGCCTTCGCAATCACTGGTAGTGATTAACGGCGTGTTAACCCACTGATAGCGCCTTTCCTTGAAATAGCGATGGATAGCACTGGACAGCGTGGAGCGCACCCGACTGATCGCACCAAACGCATTGGTGCGTGGCCGTAGATGCGCAACCTGTCGAAGGTATTCGAACGTGTGGCGTTTCTTTGCAATCGGATAGTGCTCAGGGTCATCAACCGCACCAATGATGTTAACGGCGGTAGCCTGTATTTCCACACTCTGGCCTTTGCCTTCCGAGGCTACCAGAGTACCATTCACTTCAATGGCGTAGCCTGCGGTTATCTTTAACACATCACTTTCATAGTTCTCCAGCGACTGCTCAGCAATCACCTGAATGGCATCGAAGCATGAACCATCATAGAGCGCCAGAAAAGACAGCCCGGCCTTGGAGTCGCGCCGGCTGCGCGCCCATCCTTTGACAGTGACTGTCTGGCCTTCGGGTACAGTTGCCAGTAGCTCAACAATATCGACCTTGTTCATGCGGGTATCTGAGGATGCTTGGGAAAGAGTGTCTCGCCGCCAACGGCAAGTTGCGTGACCAGCGCCTGTAACGAATCCCAGTGAGACCCGGGCGCATGGCCTTTGATTTGTCTGTCTATGGTAGAGCACAGCGACAACATCGACAGCCAGCTGCCTGCCGTATGTCTGGCCAGTGCTACTTTGAGCGGTTCTGCCCGGCTTTGCCACACACCTGCGCTCTTGAGCGCCGCAGCTTCACTGACACCTGCCTGCACCGCCTCTGCCGTACGAGCACCCGAACGCACCTCGTTGACCAGCGTCCACAGTATGAGCACTTCACTCACCGCCTCGTCACGAAGCCCGGCAAGAATACGCAAGGCTCTGGCGCTGTGGCCCGCCAATGCGGCGGCTGACAGATCCGATATGGAATAGCGAGCGCTGTCGCTCACCGCATCCAGCACCTGTTCGTGGGTTAACGCACCGGGCTCATACAACAACGCCAGACGTTCTACTTCCTGCTGTGCCGCCAGCAGATTACCTTCCACCCTCTCGGCAATCAGGGCCAGAGCGGGCTTATCGGCCACCAGCCCAACGGTGGTTAACCGGCGTGCCAGCCACGGACCCAGCTGCGCCGCCGCAATCGGCCATACGGCAATGGTGACACCTGCTGCATCTATGGCCTTGAACCAGGCACTGTTGCTACCGCTTCTATCGAGCTTGGCACTACTGATGAGCAGCAAGACGTCTGGCGGCGGATCCGCACAATAGCGTTTGAGCACATCCCCACCCACACGCCCGGGTTTGCCGGTTGGCAGCCTTAATTCAATCAGGCGCTGTTCGGCAAACAGGGAAAAACTGTCGGCTGACTCGCGAAACGTTGACCAGTCGGCGTCTTCAGTAACCACGATCACCTGCCGCTCGATAAAATCGGCCTCTCGCGCCTGCCGCCGCAGACGATCACCAATTTCCATGATCTGCAGCGGCTCGTCACCGTGCACCAGATAGACAGGCGCCAGTTTCTGCTTTAAATGTGCTTCAAGTTTATCTGGGTAGAGTTTCATGGCAGCCGTGACGTTACTGAACGTGTAGCATACCCAATCCTCACTCTTAACCGCAAAACCCAGCTTGGAATACGCCGACTTTTCACACCCGCCTCGCGATCCACTGTTTGCCATCGGGCGCGCCATATTGTTCCAGATGGACCCCGAGAAAGCGCACGACCTGGCCCTGTCGATACTCAGCCGCGCGCCTGTGTCTGCCTTTCTGGCAAAGCGATACCAGACACAAGACGCCCACGTGAGCTGCCTGGGGCTCGACTTTCCTAACCCTATTGGCCTGGCAGCCGGGCTGGACAAGAACGGCGACTATATCGACGCTTTAGGCGCTATGGGGTTCGGCCATGTGGAAGTGGGCACGGTCACGCCAAAACCACAGTCCGGTAACCCCAAGCCGCGCATTTTCAGGCTACCTAATCATGGGGCACTGATCAACCGACTGGGCTTCAACAACAAAGGCGTGGACCACCTCGTTGAGCGGGTGCAGCAACGACAGTTCACAGGCCGGCTCGGCATCAACATTGGCAAGAATGCCACCACTTCACTGGACGATGCAGAACAGGATTACCTGCATTGTCTGGAGCGCGTGTTTCCCCACGCCGACTACATCACCATCAATATCTCGTCGCCCAACACGCAGGGCTTGCGGGACTTGCAACACGGTGATCGTCTCGCCAGTTTGCTTAGCGTTGTCAAAAATGCGCAGAGCCGTCTGAGCACTGAGCATGGCAGGTATGTGCCCATTGCCGTGAAGATTGCACCGGATATGTCTGATGCCGAACTCGATGAATTTTGTGAGCACGTGGTGGCGCATGAAATAGAGGCTGTGATTTCCGGTAACACGACAAACTCACGCGAGCCGGTGAGCACGCACTTGTATGCCGCCGAAGCCGGTGGCCTGAGTGGCAGGCCGCTGAAGCCGCTGGCTGATGATCGCCTCAATGCAGTGGTAGAACGGCTCAAAGACAAAGCCGTATTGATGGGTGTTGGTGGCGTCAGTTGCGGTGCTGATGCGCAAACAAAGATAGCGGCAGGAGCCTCACTGGTGCAGGTGTATTCCGGATTGATTTATCACGGCCCTGCCCTGGTTCGAGATTGCGTTTTAAGCACTCGCGCTACCCACAATTCCTGAGTTAAGGATCTTCAAAGACAATGGCAACCATAGATGTATTCAACGGCGACGCAGACGGACTCTGCGCGCTACACCAGCTGCGTCTGGCCAACCCTCAAGACAACATGCTCATCACGGGTGTCAAGCGCGACATCTCGCTGGTTAAGCAAGTGCAAGCCACGTCAAGTGATCAGGTAACAGTGCTTGATGTGTCATTGGACAAGAATCGCGATGCACTCATCAAGGTTCTCGAGACAGGCGCGTCAGTAACCTATGCCGATCATCATTTCCCGGGTGATATTCCCGAGCATGCCAACCTCACCACACACATAGATACCGCTGCAGAAACCTGCACGGGTTTGATCGTGAACGGTTTACTCAAAGGCGCACACCTGGCGTGGGCTGTTACAGCTGCGTTTGGTGATAACCTGCTGGTCAATGCTCGCCAGGCTGCAGCACCACTGAATCTGTCTGCCGAGGATCTGGACAAGCTGATGACGCTGGGCACGCTGCTTAATTACAACGGCTATGGTTCCAGCCTGGAAGATCTGTTCTTTGCACCGGCCGACCTGTATCGACGCATCCAGCCACATAGCGACCCATTGACGTTCATCAATGAAGATGCAGCATTTACAACACTCAAGCAAGGCTTTGCCAGTGACCATACGCGGGCCACATCCATTGAAGCGGCGCGTAGCACTGAGAGCATTGCCATCTTTCAGTTCCCCAACGATCCTTTTGCACGACGCATCAGTGGCGTCTATGCCAACGAGCTTGCACAACAACATCCTGATCGTGCACACGCCTTGCTCAGTGAGCTGGATGATGGGTCGTATCTGGTCAGTGTGCGCGCACCACTCAACAACCGAACGGGTGCTGATGAGCTGTGCCGACAGTTTGAAACCGGTGGTGGTAGAAAAGCGGCAGCGGGCATCAATCAGTTGCCTGCCGGTGACGTTGACCGGTTTGCGCAAGCGATGAGCGAGCAATTCAAACGGAGTTAACCATGTCTTTACTGGGGTTTACCCCAGTGTTGCAGACAGACGCAGCAGTCAGCTTTGCCCCAGCCCCATCAGCTCACGCGTATGCGCCGTTGCACAGCGACCCAGCGCGGGTAACGAATAGCCACCTTCCAGCATCGATACGATTCTGCCGCCTGCATGACGATCAGCTACATCCATGATTTTCCGGGTGATCCAGACGAAGTCGTTATCCTGCAAATTAAGGCTCGCCAAAGGATCGTCCATGTGAGCATCAAAGCCTGCACTGATAAAAATCATCTGCGGCTTGAAAGACTCTAGTGCTGGTAACCACGTATCTGTAATTGCCCCTCTAAAATCTGCACTGCTACAGCCTGAGTTCAGCGGCACGTTAACGCGCTGATCAGTGACGTTGTCACGGTACCCACCCGGATAAAACGGATGCTGAAACGATGAGCAGAACAGAATGTTGGGATCGCTATCCACTATATCTTCCGTGCCATTGCCATGGTGCACATCAAAATCCACAATGGCCACACGCTCAAGGCCATGCGTCTTGATAGCGTGACGAGCAGCTATGGCGATGTTGCCAAAGAAACAAAAACCCATTGCCTGAATCTTCTCCGCATGGTGGCCGGGAGGGCGCGTCAGGCAGAAGGCATTGTTCGCGGCACCACTGATTACCTGATCCACCGCTAGTACACCTGCACCAGCGCCTCGCAAGCTGGCATCCAGGGTGAAACAGTTCATGGCGGTGTCAGGGTCCAGTTGAATCGATCCGTTTGCAGGCGACTTGCTGTGGATCATGTTCACATAACTTTCGGGGTGCGCCAGCATCAGTTGCTCAGGCGTGGCCCTGGGAGCTTCATGGTGTTGCAGGTAGTCGAAGATATCCTGCTTCTTCATCTGATCGCTGATGGCGTCGATACGCTGCGGACACTCCGGGTGCCCAGGGCTGATTTCATGACGAACACAATCGCTATGAGAGATAAGGGCGGTCGGCATGAATACTCCTGCAAGCACAAGTGAAGTGAACGAGTATCAATATACCAGTAAGCCGATGCGGGCTCAGTAAAACTGTATATTGAATGCATGTCTACGCTACACCTCGACAAGCTTCTCGATCCCGGCTCCATTGTGCTCGTGGGCGCTAGTGCACGTGAGGGCTCCCCGGGTAACAAGCTCACTCGCAATCTGTTACTTGGCGGGTACAAGGGCACAGTGCATCTAGTCAACCCGCGCTATCCTGACATTCTGGATACCCCGTGCCTGAAGTCGATCAAAGCCCTGCCAGAAACACCTGATCTGGCCATTCTCATCGTGCCTGCGCGCCTGCTCAGACGCACACTGGTGCAATGCTCACGCAAGGGCATCAAGGTGGCCATGATCATGTCGGGCACTGAGAAAAGCCAGGCACTACACCGCTATGCCCAACGATTGGGAATGCGCCTGGTGGGCCCCTACTGTGCCGGGCTTATTCGCCCGCACATCAGTCTGAACGCCAGCTACAGCCAGAACACGATTGCCAAGGGCACGTTAGCGATCGTCAGCCAGTCTGCTTCACTTGGCGCTGCCATGCTCGATTGGGCACAGACCAGCAACGTGGGATTCTCGGCATTGCTTTCCACCGGGGAAGATACCGATATCAGCTTGTCGGACTTACTCGACCTGCTGGCAGAGGACCATCACACACGAGCCGTCATCGTGTACGTAGACCGGGTTAAAGACATTCGCGCGTTCCTGAGTGCGTTGAGTGCCACGGCTCGCATCAAGCCTGTAGTGTTGATGCGCTCTCCCACCGAGGCTGCCCGCTTCTGTGACGCGCTAACCCGCAACGGAGAGGTATACACGTCGGGTGATGTGCTTCAAGCTGCCCTGAATCGTGCCGGTGTGGTTCGTATACGTACTTTTCAAAACCTGTTTGCTGCAGCCAAGATCCTATCCACTCGTGCGCGTGTGAAAGGCGACCGATTAGCCATCATCAGCAACGGTCTGGCACCGGCCATGATGGCGGTAGAGCGAATGGAAATTAAGCACTTCCGTGTGCCACCCGTTGACGCAAAATCTCTGAAAGCGCTGGCTAAACAATCCGACGGCAGCTTTAGCGGACGCAACCCACTGGTGCTGCGTCACCCTGACGCACTGGCCGACCAGTATGTTCAGTTTATTGATGCCGTCATGGCGATGGACCGATACGACGCTATCCTCATCATCTTCGTACCCGATGCCAGAAATGATCCAGACGCCGTGGCGCAGCTCATCATCGACAAGCTACCAAAAGCCAAACCGATACTGGCGTGCTGGATGGGCGACGCCAGTGTGCTAACGGCCCGTGAGAAATTCTCCCAAGCGGGCATTGCCACCTTCCGCACACCGGAAGGCGCTGTGGATGGTTTTGATTTCCTACATCGTTACTTTGTCAGCCAGCAGCAATTGCTCCAGCTTCCCAACCCTGCTTCGCGCAAAACGCGCGCTGACGCCAACGCCGCTCACAAGGTAGTAGATGCAGCACTCGCGGCTGGCCAGCGCGTCATGTCGCCTGATGACACACGCAAACTACTAAAGTTGTTTGATATACCGGTGCTGCCTTCCAGGCACGCCACCACCCTGCCCGATGCCACCGCCATGGCGAAGGAGATTGGTTTCCCAGTAGCGCTGAAGCTTGTGTCGCCCAACATCAGTTACAAGGCGTCAGTGATCAGCACCCAGCTGAACCTGCAGAGCGTGCGAGACGTACAGAGCGCCTGGCAACGCATAGAACAACGCCTGGCAGAGCTACGGCCCGATGCCACGTTTCAGGGTGTTCTGGTGGAAGCCATGCATGCGCCGGGTAACCAACGGCAACTGGCGTTAACATTATCGCGTGATGCCACATTCGGGCCTACCATTGGCGTGGGCATAGGAGGAGATCTTACTGTGCTGGCCCACGTGCGTGCCGTACAGCTACCGCCACTGAATCGCTACCTCATTGAAGACTTGCTGGACAACCGCGACATACGCTCATACATGGGTGCTTTCCGCCATACCGAGGCCGTGAGCATTGAGCCGGTGGCGCACATCCTCAGACGATTGTCTGAAATGGCCTGTGAGATGCCCGATATACATTCGCTGGATATTAATCCGTTGGTTGTAAGCTGCGACGGTGCAGTAGCCATGGATGTGCAGGTAGTGCTTGAAAGCTCACGGAACACGAAGCTGTATTCACACCTGGCTATCCACCCCTACCCCTGGCAGTGGATTCGCGACCTGACACTCAAGAACAACCGACAAATACAACTACGGCCTATCAGACCCGATGATGCAGCATCCATCAGCGCACTGGTCAAGAACATGTCTGCCGAGTCGCGTTACTTCCGGTTCATGCACGCTATCAATGAATTATCGCCGCAGATGGTGGCGCAGTTCACCAAGCTGGACTACGACAGGCAGATGGCCTTTGTGGCCGTGAGTGAGGTGAACAACGTGGTAGGCGTAAGCCGCTACATGATCAGTAGCAATCGTTTGTCCGGGGAGTTTGCCATATCCGTAAGTGATGACTGGAAGGGGCTTGGACTGGCGTCATCTCTCATGCGCTTGTTAATGGAACATGCAAAAGATCAAGGCCTGCAGACTCTGCAAGGTGATGTGCTACGCACTAACACACCCATGCATGGCTTGATGAAGTCACTGGGCTTCAAGTCCAGAACCAGCCCAGACGAACCCGAAGTACTTCTGTTTACCTATCCCTTGAACGAGCCCGCATGAGACCCAAGCTGGAAACGATTACGCTGAGCGTAGACGGTAAAACCATTGCCGGTATACGACAGCGAGACCCTAACGCTGTTGATGCACCCAAGCTACTGTGTGTACACGGCTGGCTAGACAACGCCAACAGCTTCGTTCCCATGATACCGTACCTGCCAGCTTTTGACCTGGTGGCTATAGACCTACCCGGCCATGGCTACAGCGATGCACTGCCGCAAGGGTATACGTTTCATGAGTTGTGCTATCAGCTAACGCGAATTGTGGAAGCACTGGAATGGGATAGCTGTCATTTGATGGGGCATTCACTGGGCGGATGTATAACGCCTATGTTGTGTGTTGCCAACCCTGCCATTGCTGAGAGTTTGATACTGATAGAGGCCAGCGGCCCCTTAAGCGAATCCGCTGCGAAGTTGCCCGAGCGCATGGCCAAGTCCATGCAGGATCGCTTGAACCCCGCACGCTTCCAGTCCAGAACATTCAGCACCAAAGATGATGCCATCAAGTCACGCCTCAAAGCGGCGAAGATGGCCCCGATGTCCGCCAAGCTGATTATTGACAGACAGGTAAAGGAAATAGATTCTGGATACCAATGGCGCTTCGACCCACGTTGGCGCGAATCCTCCTCACAGTATCAAACAGAAGAACAGGTGCGTGCGGTGTTAGCAGCTGTGGGTTGTAAAACATTGGCTGTTGTTGGTGATGAAGGCTTTCTAGCAAAGCGGCCTGAAACTCAGCAGCGGCTTGATTGTTTGACCGATGGTGAAGTGATGATTTTGCCCGGCAACCATCACTTGCATATGGATACGCCAGAGCCAGTAGCGGCTGCGGTTAATCGGTTTTTGGGAGCGTTGCCGGATATGGGTGGGTGATGGATTTTTGGAGCTGGTTTTCATTACTGTGGAGTTACTGATAAAACTACGCACGTATCCACATCTACCTAAACCACAGCCGCCCCCCTCTCGGAACTCTCTCCCTGCTCCACAGCAACATCACCACTCACCCCATCCAACTTCAATCCCCCAAGCCCCCTCTTCCAGTTCATGATCAATTCCAGATTAGGATAGCTATAAACCGACCGTGCCAGTGTCTGAAGCAACGTAGAGTCAATAGTTGTCGACGCCCATTTCTGGTTAAGTTTGTCTTGCGCAGTGGCCAGATCAACCAGGGCGCTTGCCGTTCGTATTCCGTGTTGTCCAAGGACGTCTACGATGGACAGTGAATCTTTTGGCGCACCGCTGGCAACCGATTTCGGAACGGCATTGGTGCAGCACAAAAGGATGGCCTGATCAACCCAGCCGATGATTCTGTTGGCCGGTATCTTGGTGTTCAGAATCAGTGGCAAAATATGGGTATCTGCCATGTTGTAAACGTTCTCGATATCCTCTTCCTCCAGACGGGTCTGGTGCCAGATAGTGAGCCCATCCAGTCGGCTCAGCGGCAAATCAGACTCAAATCCAGGGACAATCCCTTTCAACAGGCTCACTGGTCGCATTGCATTTCTCAACAGTCGCCAGATCACCGGGGGAAAGGCACCCACCACGAAGGCAGTTGCGAGCAATAACTCTTCGGGTAGAAGAGGCTTGGCATCAGCGCCAGTGGTTTGCACCAGCACAGCCTGCAACACACAGGCGGCAATCACGGCTAGCACAATGCGGGTGGATAACGATGTGAAGATACTGGCTTTGAGATCATTTGTCATGAATCGTCGGTATATCATCTGCAGGGCATAAAAGTAGGCGCCAAGAAATGCGAACAAAGCGGGTAGCCGGTTATAGGGCAGATCTGGATGTAATGATGCAAGGGTGGTAATTCCGCCTAGCATGCCAGCTGCGCTTTCAAGTGCCAGGGGCGGTATGAATTGCACCCAACCCAGGCCAATCAATAGCGAGGCAAGAAACACGGGTATAGCCGTTGCGAATGAAAAAATCACAACACCGGAGTGTCTTTGCTGGCTGGGGCTGAGTTTACGTGTCCGGTTTCCCCGTCTTTCATGCTGACATGTATGCTTAATAGTAGACGGCCTGGTTGCTATCGCCGATAGATCGCCTTCGTCAATGTCAGTATTGGTAGCGGTTAAAAGCTTCTTCTCAAGTTCAGGCCCAACAGATCCGTACACGCCCTCAAATCGCACCAGATAGCTGTCTATACGCATGTGGTTCAGATAGTGTTGATTGCGAACGGTAATGGGGTCCTCTTCAACCTTCTTGTGCGGACAGAGTAAACCCAAACGCCCAAGGTTACTGACGTATTCCTGAAACAGATTCGCCTTAGCGGTGGCAATAAACACGTAGTACATGACCGCTGGCAGAATCGTGAACGTAACGATCATCAGTACACGGAAAAGCTCAAGACCCACATCACCTTCGTTGAAGCTCATCCCCGCCGCCAGCCATACAACCGCTACCAGACTGATAATCAGAGCAGCTGCAGCCGTCCATGACTCGGTACTCAGATACGGTCTTATCCTGCGCCACCAGAGTGCTATCCTGTGATTGGACAGTGTTTGATCTGTGTTCTCCGTGTCGGTCATATCCATATTTCTATTCGTGTAAACAGCTGTCAAGTCAACGGTGTGCCCGGCTGACAAGCCAGTTCAGGATGCGGGACAAGCGTGTTCTGCTCTTTGTTCCACAGGCGCTGTCCAGCGCTGCTCTGCATGAACGTTTTCTGTACTGGCAAGCGCTCTTCAACGTTATCAACCCGCTTGCGGATGATGAAACGCAGCTGTCCTTGCGAATCTAAAATCAGGGTTGATCCACCATAAAATCGAAAGCGTATCCCGCTAGGCATTGTTACCCATCGACATTGAACTACTTCGGCCACAGACTCAAACAGCACTGATCGATCAGGCCCTACCCGGCGTAACGTTCTTACCGATTCAATACGGGGGACTTCATAGCCACCTGATTGAAACAGCTCATCGTCCGGGCTAACTAGTCCAAACTCTCTTGCATAATGTCTCTGTACAACCAGTTCACCCAGCGCATGGGCCTGACGGCGCATCTCGCTGGCATCCACAGGACGTGCCGGATCGCCATCAAATTGAATTTGCCCATAGCTCAACACCTTGATCGGCTCTATGCGCATAGACGGCGAATGCCAGAGTAAATCGTCCTCCCCCATCGAGCGTGCACCCTCACCGTAGATGCCATGCTGCCCAAAGGCCTTGATGATGGCATCCCGATAGCCAAAGCGATCATCTGGCACCGAGTCCACATCAGCAGTGATCAAGGCGCGAAGAAAGTCACCGTAACGAACATCCACTGGTGGGCAGTAGTCTACCGCTCGAACACAAATGCTCAGAAACTGCTTCGCAACCGAGCCCACTTCGTTCGTTAAAGCATCAAGCAGATCTGCACTGAGCTCTCCTGCGGGCAATTGGCCCGTACCCTGGGTGGCAAGCTTCACCAGTGGTTTAGCACGTCGCTCATAGATAGCCAGAAAAGCACTGAACACCGCTGAAGACAGGCGATTGCCATGAACGTGCGGGTTATCGTCTGCATTTTCCGAACCGCTTTGTAGGGACGAACCTGTTGGCCCACTACACGCCGGGCAATACGGCCGCTCATCATCGGGCATCCGAACGGTTGCCAAGGTACGCAAGGCTCTTCCATTCCCGCTCAGTGCCCTGCCCAATTCCTGCGCAACATCAACCAGCACCTCAGCGCTCTCTAAACGTCCACGTGTTTTTGCTATGGCTGAGCGGACAATGTCGGTGAGTGTGAAGTGCTGAAAAACAGCCACCAGATCAGCAAATGCTTCGTGAAACGCAGGCACGTCAGGATGACTGGGCACCATGAAATGCGACCGTAACCCATCAATCAATGCGTGGCTCATCTCGTGGGCGATGACATCGTGCGACAGACAGGTAAATACTTGCCCGGTTCCCGCTTGAACCATGGACGTTGAGCGTTCCGCCTTGAAGTAGCCAAAGACGATTTCACCGCGTCGGCGATCGTACCAGGCATTAGCCACTTGCGGCCCGTGGGGCCTGAGTAACAGCCGGTTGTTTCCGTCGCTGCCTGCTGCCTGTCGCCGATCAAACGACCAAGTGATATCCCGACCGAGCGCTGTACGAAAAAGATCGTAGGTCTTCATCGCAACGGCATAGACCATCTGCTGATGAAATCGAGGATCAGATTGTGAGGGAGCATAGCCATCTTGCATGATCACATCGGGCAACTCCAGCTCACAGCGCTGCCACGAACTTGTGTCATCGCCCTCACCACTCACCTCAATGACCGATCCAATCGGCCCTGCCTGTAATGGCTCAAACGCTATCGTCACCGTGCAAATGCCATGATCCGTACGGGATACACCCGGGTGGAGTGCATACACCCGCAGTCTGCGCCGCAAAGGCCGATCCAGTGCCGGTTCATGCCGCTGTGTATAAGCTGCCAGCTCCACGCCATCTCCAAGACTGTATGACGACTGTGGCAGAAACCGCTTTGATGGCTTCTTGTCTCGCGACGTACCGGGCCTGCCCGCTAAATTTGCAGTCATTGCCGAGAGTTCCACCGTCCTCCAAATTTCGCCGCTACTGGAAAGGAACAATGACTCAAGCAGGTGATGATCATGGTGGGGAATCCGCAGTGGCGGCGATGCCGTTGCTGGTTGTTCCAGCTGAATCAGGAGTGGGCGCACGCGTTGGTGTGTAGGCATTAGACAATCCGTCGCCACCATGGTCACCACCGAGCAGGTTCTTGGATCGCTCAGTGAACTCACAATCAATCTGGGGCGTCTGACGCGCTTGGCTACCAAAGGATGCAACCACGCGTTCAAGAAACTCCACATTGCTTATGCGACCCACACTGTTCGACAACAAATCAACAGCTCTACGGGTGAAATCGCCCTGACCATCAGTCTCATACGCCAGCTCGATATCCCGACACGCACTGAACAGTACTTCCTTACGCAGTGCAGCCACACGGGATGAGCGTTGATGCACACCGCTCAGCCGGCGCTGATAAGCCTCCTGCATGAACGGGGTGGGTTCTTTGAATCGGGCACGCCTGTCCTCGTTCTTACCATCGGCTGTCGCTCGCCGTTGAAACATGCGAGTGGCAGAACCTGAATGACAGCAGTCAAAGAAGCATGTCATCGCCACCCCATTAGGCAATGTATCCAGAATGGCGCGTATCTCATCGTCAATAACCAGACCCTGATCTGAGCTATCACAGTCGATACCACACAGACACTCATCAAGCGCCGGGCCCGGATCATCTGATTCATCACCAGATGAATCTTCAAATTGCGTTCCATGCCCGGCAAACTGAAACACCAGATGATCGCCAGGTACGCTGCTCCGCACCAGTTTGGTCAGGCCTTCGCGAATGGCATCACCAGTTGCCTCTTCTTCTAACAATAAGTCCGCTTCAAAGCCTAGGGATCTCAGTGTCGTTGCCCACAGCCGCGCATCGCGTACGCAACCGCTCAAAGGTGATTCTGTATAGGCGTTAATGCCGATACACAGCGCGGTTACTTTTCGACCGCTACCGTTCGACCCTGCTGGTGTGTCACCATTACTCGGCCGGATTGCTACGTCTGGAGGCGATGCTGCATTCGTGGATGGTCCGGACGCGCTCTGCGCCGCGTTGCCAGTAGACTGTGGCCGATCAGCTGCGCTGCCTTGGTAGGCAGTTGATGATGTGGCGTACTGTGTATCCACCAACTCTTCAGGCCACTCGAACTGATTCTCCCAGAACGTATCAACAGCTCTGTGCTGGTTAGTCGGGAACGCATCAATGGATTCACCACGCCGCTTGTTCAGTATGCGTCGCAGAACACTTTCCATGGTGGTTCGATCTTCGTCGAATCCGCCATGAGTAGTGGCGTTTGATGCACTGCCGCCACTAGTATCATCACTGGGAGAAAAAACTATTTCTGCCATATCCGATTGAGCGCCGCGCAATCCGAAGAGCTGCCGTGTCTTCTTATCGCCCCGAAGAGATTCTTCAAGACCCAGAATCAGTGTTTTCTTTTCCCGCTCAAGGGCTTCATAAATAAGATAAAGCAATGATTGACCATAGATCTTTGCCACCGAGTCGCGCTTTTCACGTCGTTTGTTCATCGTGAACACAGTCAGATGCTTGATCTTGTTACCCAGCAAAGGGCCAAGCGTTTGATGAAACACGTCATTACGGATAGCAGGTGCCAGGAAGTGTGCGGAACGCACCTTCACTTTGTGCGCTGCAAGTTCCACCATGAAGTGCGCGTGAAAGATGCTGCCGGCACTGTGGCCCACCGTATGCACCTGCACATCTGACGAGAAACGCTTTGCCAGTTTTCCTGTTTTCCTGGCCACAAAGGCGGCTCCTCCATCAGAGTCACTGGCAAGCTCTGCGCTTGACTGCATACCTCCCCAGATTGTGTCGCCACCCAACGCACGCGACAGAACCTCAATCGCTGAGTCTTTAAATGAGCCTCTTGCCAATCCATCACGCTGTCCTGATGCTCGATCAGCAGACCCCCGAACAAGTTGTTTTATCGTCTCCGCCATCCCGGTTTCCCAGATGAAGAAGATGGGATAGACGCCGTTATCCAGCCAGAAGTCCAGTTGATTCAGCGCGCCCATCAGTGCGTTCTTTTCTGACACCAGACCACCATGAGCATAAAACACGATGTGAAACTTACGCCCTGCGGCACGCGCAATATCAATCTTACTGACCAGCACTTCATCAAACAGTCGATCAATATCAGCTTGAGTCGTCTCGATTCTGCCGGACGTGGACAACCGACCCCGCTCAAGATTAATCACATGATCCGACAATCTATCTAGCGTATCGTTAGTCAGCCCACGCGGTTGACTGTCAGTTGCCACGCTGCGACTGTTCGACGAGTCACCACAATCGTGCCCGGCATCCAATGCCTCATGACGTTGGCGTGCGTTGGGATGCATGGTGTCCAGCAACTCGAGATAACGACCTGCTCGCTGCGGAAACGGTTGATCATGTAGAGAACGTGTCATTGCTGGCGAGTAACTTTCAATCCGCTCTATCCATTCGCCCTTGTCCATGTTGCTACCGGGACAAGACACATTCGACATGTCCCGATGAAATCGCACAGTATGAGCCGGCATTTTAAAATGCCGCTGTACTGCATGAATGACACCCAGCGTGGCGTTCAATTGATCGATTGGCATCTCGTCCATGCCTTGGTCAAAGTCACCAACAAGGACGATCATGAAGGGTCCCGCCGTGCGGTTACCGTTAAAACCTCGGGCACTCGCTGGCACCCAGTTGAAGTTCCGACATAGCCAGATATCACCATCGGGCGCGATGGTCACATGCTGGGCGATGTCTTCCCAGCCTTTCTTACCCGTGTGATTACGCCACATGGCTTCTATGGTCGCACTACCCCGGTACGCAGTTTGCCGAGGGTTTTTACTATGGTGTAAATCAATATCAGTGATTTTTCGCGTGAATGGGTACGCGTCAATCAAATCCTGAAACTCACTGAGTGTTGCAGTTAGAAAGGTACGCATGGCACTCATCTCCACTATGAAATCATGTATTTGAAGTGGCGCATGACAGCCTTCACACGCACCACAAAAAGTAAACCAGCTACAAGGTTTAACAAGAGTGCGCGCGTAAGTAAAGACTACCTAATCCATTGTTCAGGTTACTTGTCAGAAGATTGTCACATCGCATTATGTTTTATATAAAACTAGTCTGGCACCAACGTTACGAGAGCGGATAGTGACTGTTCTTTCGTCTACATACAGTGATGCTAACTGTGATCTGTTGTTGTGCTGCTGTAGCGTGTTTCCGCTCAGTGTCAAAGCTCTGCTTGGCATTGATCTCAATCACAGCAACCCAGGAGCACCTACGATGACAATCAGATTTCAATCTCACGGTGGCAGTGAGAAGCCCATGCGTTCTCAATCACGCCAAACGCGCGCAGCACTACCTGCACGGGACGATATAGCCGTTGATGAATGCGCTGACTTCGGTTACTTGCTACCTCCCAGTAGCCAGACCGACGACTACCTGCCAGAGTGCGATGCCACCATTGCCGATCTCGACGCACTGGGTAATGCCATGGTCAACACCGACGTAGATCCGGAATCCCTCGACGCGTCTACAGACTCTTCATTACCGCCGGTTCTGACTTACTGGGGGCAGTTTCTGGATCATGAACTCACGGCCCGAACCGATCGGGATAGTGAGATAACCTCAATCATGGATCCCACGCCTACACTTACTGCCGACAAGATCGAAACTAAACTTAAGAACGCCCGATCACCCGCGTTTGATCTGGACAGCGTGTATGGCGGAACGCCGATCGGTCCAGACTTATCCGTAGAAGTAGCGACGGTTATTTCCGGGTTGCGTCACCCCATGCTGACGGCAAAGATGCGAGTTGGAACAGCTCAAGACATACCCTCACAACCCGATGGTAGTGACACGCTACCGGACAAACTGGACCCGCACCGCGACCTTCCACGCTACGGGCAGGTTGAAGAGAATGTAACCGCGGCTGCAGCCAAGCTTGCCGGTACTGGCATGAGCGCTGATGAACTTCAACAATTCAAAGACTCGCAGGAGTCCCGCGCATTGATTGGCGATATGCGTAACGATGAAAATCTGGCCATAGCGCAGTTTCATGTCAGCTTCCTGCGTTTCCACAATAAGGCGGTCGATTACCTCGAGAACAATGAAACCGGGTGGATCGCAGACTTTGATTCTGCAAAGAGGCTCACGCGTCTGCACTATCAATGGCTGGCTGTGGAAGGCTACCTGAAGAAGGTGTGCCAGAGCGATGTGGTGCAACGCATACTCGATGACAGAGCAGCCGGGTTTTATCGCTTCCGTACCGAATACCAACAACGTCATCCGGACCACCAGATGGGCAATGCGATACCACTGGAATTCTCAGGAGCAGCATTTCGCTTCGGTCATACGATGGTGCGTAACGTGTACGACTTTAATCGCAACTTTGGCCGAGGAGAGGGAGGACTGGACAAAGCCACGTTCGACTTGATGTTCAAGTTCACGGCTAAAGGGGGGTTTGCCGGGCTTAAAAAATTGCCAGAGAACTGGGTCATCGACTGGCGACGTTTTGTGGGTGTAGACCCCATGGACAATTCTGATGGCCTGCCGGCACGTAATGCCAGACGTATCGATACAGAGATAGCACCGCCATTAGGGAAAATGGTAAACGAAGGCGGCGATCATTCTGAAGGCAGCGAGATCTGGGAGATGTTCCGTCATCTGGCTCGGCGTAATTTGCGTCGCGGATACAGCCTTCGCCTACCCACGGGTCAGGCACTGCACCGCCACCTGAAACAACAAGGTCAACTAACCAGTGATCCTATTGAAGATGTTGCTGCCTTGTTCAATAGCAAACCCGCATTGCAGTCTTTTCTTCAGAACAATCAATCGGGATTCAGCCATCGAACACCTCTGTGGTTTTATTGTCTGGCTGAAGCCGAGGCCGCTGACGGTGAATCTCTAGGTGAACTGGGCAGCTGGATTGTCGCTTCAACCTTCATCGGCGTGATGCTCAGTGACCCCACTTCGGCATTGTCCACACGATTCAGACCCATGGACAGCCCGCTACGAACCGTGAACGGCGAGAACGGCATGCCGATAGACTCCATCGCTCGCTGGATGGAGTTTGCGCTTGTCATGGAGCCTGGACAATCGGGCAACTTTGCTCAAACCGGCACCACAGCGTCGTCGGAAGAACTGACTGCCTAGCCTGGACTTGGTCGCTTACAATCGTCGGATTCTTTAATCCGGCGGTTAAGACGGGATTCGCGCTGAAAAGGGCTCAATCACAGTAAGAGACTGAAGAGCAGGTTCGACCCATGTCGCAAGCTGACTACTTATCTATCGCCAACATAAATTTCTCATACTCTGCCGCCTCAATCTGAACATCCTGTTGCTCTGCCGGGTAGTTCGCTGATTGTACGTCGCCGATAAATTCCTTATAAGCCGCAATACGTTCCAGCTGCAACCTGTCTCGCTCCGCTGCAAACTGTCGATATACTTTCGCGTGTCTGGGTATGTGGCCTCGATTCTCGCCGAGCAGATCTGCTGAAAATAAATAGGTGGCGTCGCAAGCAGCGCCTGACCCCAAGGATATTGTGAGAATAGACAAGTGCCGGGTTATGGCTTCTGCAACTTGTGCGGGTACCACTTCCATTTCTAGGGCAAATGCACCCGCTGATTCAAAATCCTTACTGGCCCGATACACCTCGCTCGCCTGTTTCGCGTCGCGCCCTACTGCACGCATGCCGCCAACCCACGTAGCCTTGGGTGGTACCAGACCCACGTGTGCAATTACGGGCACCCCTTCTCTTGCCAACACCTCTACAACAGAAGGACTCATACCGCAGTAGATGGATTTGGCACCCGCTTCCATGGCTTGCATAGCCGTCAGTAGCGCAGCTTGCGCTGTGGCATGTTGACCCCACGGCAACCCAAACTGAAAATGAGACTCTGGAACAAGCGATGCAAAATGACGAGTGTCTGTACGGTAGCCCGTGCCAATCATGTCCATACCGGCTTCAGATGCCGCAATAGCTTCCGACTCTCGTGCAACCTGAACAAAAGCAATCTGCCTGACACCCTTGAGTTCGAGCAGATGTTTAACAGTGAGACTACCCATTGACTTTACCCTTACGTCTGGCCAGAAACGCCTCATGCGATTCGTTAGTGCCATCGTGAAAACTACCGGTCCATTGGTCCCAGGGGATTTCCAAACCACCGTAGTTGCAGGTAAAAAACCGATGATGCAGCTGGTGGTGGAACGTGCCCAGCGGCAGTACTAATTTGCCACCTATTAAGATTCCTTGGTAGCCGGTGTGTGTAGTCGCTGCAGACAATGTGAAATACATTAAATGAAATGCAATGAGCAAGGGTGTTGATGGAATGATGAAGTGCACGAGTATCGTGCTCAAGTAAATAAGGTGTTCCAGAGGATGCATGGACATGCCAGACCAGGGACCAACGTTGGTGTTTCTATGATGTAGCGAATGAATGCGCTTGTACAATTCTGTCGTGTGAATCAGGCGATGGATCAAAAAGAAATGGGTGGTTTCCCACAACGGTAAGAGAAAGATGAACAGAGCCAACCACAGCCATTGCTCAGGCATGCTCAAAGCAGGCGCATGTCCGTTCGCCAGTGCCCACAACATCAAGGCCTCATACGCAGTCCAGACAGTGACGCCACTCGCCAGAGTCCAGAACATGTTGTCTCGTACTTGCGAGCCAAATGTAAATAATCTACTCGAGGTTGCAAACGGGCGAGTGTCATAGCGTCGCTCGTCACCTTGTTTGCGTGCGATGTAGAAATACCAGTGCAAGCCACCTGCGACCAGACACATGAGAAACAGGTTTCTCACAAAAAGCGAGAACATGGCACCGGGCGACAACACTCCAAATTCTGACAGCATTGGCTGAAAAGCCGACGTCACAATAACAGCGAGTACCAGGATGATCAGGCGCTCTGACACTGGAAACCATCCGCTAATCATCCATTTCAGGATGCCGAGTACATTAGGCGGCCAACCGAAATAAGGTGAAACGGCGACGGGTAAAGGCGGTTTGTATTGCCAGGTTGCTCGGCGTTTACTCGGTTTTGGCGCTGACGCCTCAAATTGATTTGACTGACTCATGACCATTCTCATCGGACGTTTCGACGCCTATTGGCTCTAGATGACGTAACCGGCGCTGCTACAACTGTTATAAAGAACCGTCAGGCTGTAGACAAACTAAATAGCTTGCACAATAGATCAAATAATTTAATCTATAGGCATGTTTACACGCCTGCCCTCTCTGAAAGCCCTGCGCGCCTTTGAATCCGCAGCTCGACACAGCAGCTTCACGACCGCTGCCGACGAATTGGCCGTGTCGCCAGGTGCGATCAGCTACCAGATAAAACAGCTGGAAGATTCACTTACCACATCATTGTTCCACCGCCGTGTGCGGCAAGTGGAACTTACCTCCGCCGGACAACAGCTCTTTAAGACCGTGCACAAGATGTTTCAAGAACTTGATAGAACTGTTACTCATATCGTACCTGTCCAAGCAGGGTGTACTCTCAACGTGGCAGTTAGTACCTATTTTGTCACTCGCTGGTTATCGTCTCGCCTGGCAAATTTCCTGCACTCAAACACTGATTTGGATGTTTGCCTGCAGCATTCAGTGAACGATCCGGAATTTGTGATGGACAGTACTGACATTGCTATCAGATGGGGAGACGGGAATTGGCCAGGCTGTCGGTCCGAGCCCCTTGTCATGCTGCCCATGATTGCCCTGTGCTCGCCTAGGATCTTGCAAGGAGTGCACCCGCTTAAGTCAGTTGCCGATCTACAGCATCACTCGTTACTACGTGATCAGGTGAGCACAGACTACTGGGCCGAATGGCTGCATTTGGCAGGTGCTCCTGATCTATCACCTAACGCGGCAGTGATAGTGGATCCTAACGTCAGAGTACAGGCCGCTATCGATGCACAAGGTGTGATACTGGCAAATCCGTTGATACAGTCCACGATTGATTCAGGCTTACTACATGAGCCGTTTGACGTACGCCTGAATGGGTATGGCTATTATATCGTCAGTAGTGATAGTGTCAACGAACACCCAAGGTTCAGGCTTTTCCGCGATTGGCTTGTGCAAGAATTTAGACAGAAGTAAACCACATCTACAGCACCACCCTACAACGCAGCGCGAATGCAAACCCAAGCCAATCGTTTCTGGTTATGACCGCATCATTTCATCATTGGACTCATTACCATCACCACGAAATCCGACGATGAATTGCTCTGCTATTTGCGGCTCAAGCGCCTTGCTTAAGCCTAGTGATGCAATAATTGATATTCAGAAGAGTCCATCTCACCCTGTATTCACCAATTAAAAACCAAGGGGATTTTCGACCTGAGATGTTTTCGAATTCTTTGTTTACCATGATTGAATGTTAGCTCTAAACGATTGGGTTTATTAAGCTCGATGACTATATTATGGCACTTTGAAATTTCGTTCAAAGGTATAGATTTAGTCGCTATAGGTATACTGATACGTAGTTCGGTTAACAATAAATCTGTGTTTTCTGGGATTGGCATTTCCTTTCGGCGTTCGTGATGGCCTGCGTTTATTCGAAGAGCAAGAGCAACAGCGCTTAGCACTTCGAAAAGCATTGATCGCCGGTGAAAAAAGTGGCGTTGCAGGCCTAATGGATATTGAAAGGATAAAGCAGAAAGGTAGAGAGCGCCTGCAAGAAAAACGGAAACGTGCTTAGAGTTGTTAAGTCTGAACTTGCTGAACTTGACCTCCTGAAAATCTGGATTTACACGACTGAAGAATGGAATCTTTCGCAAGCAGATAGTTATCTAGCTCAGTTAGGCAAAACCCTCAATAATTTGACTGACTATCCAGGAGTGGGAAAAGACAAAGCCGAACTCAGAAAAAGGTTACAGATCACTTCTGATCAATCATCATCTTGCCTTCCACCGCTTAATTGGTGATGAAATTCAAATCATGAGAGTACTACAAGAACCAGTTGATCTGGAAAAACACCTATATCATCAACAGCTGGATCGCAACTGAGATTAAAACTTCTAAAAAAAGTGATTGTGCCGACTAACATATTCCTTCCGCCGCAGTGGACAAGTGAGCGGGTTTTCGGCAAAGCCTACGTTCCGATTGCTTGTCCACTGTCAACTGCATAGATGAGTTAGACATGCGCGCGGAATGAGCAACCAATTATCTACGCCAGTTGACTACTGAAAGTCCTTTTGCACGTTTGAACTCAAGAACGTTATCTGTAACAAGTGTAAGACCTAGGGACAAGGCGTAAGCGGCTATAAGAAGATCATTGGGTCCTATGGGTGGTTTACCTTTAGCTGCTAGTAGCGCACGGAGTTTTCCGTATTCAATGTCAGCCGGTATGTCAAAGGGAAGTATGTCAATTGCAGACAGTGCGGCATACACTCTTAAGGAGAGTTCTTTGGAGCCACACTTTGCGACAACATACCTGAGTTCTGAGGCAACGATGATGCTGCTGCAGACGCTCGATTCGCCTTCAGTTTCTAGTAGGCGAGCTACTTTTCCCATAGGATCTTTGATCAGCTCAGAGATCACATTGGTGTCGAGCATAAATCTGTAAGGCATGCGTTAAAGGTCCGGCTCATCTAGCGGGTGAGGCTCATCATCAATATTTGGGAACGGTAAGATCATCGGGCCTAAAGCGCGGAGTACAGCTAGCAATATTCCAGTTCTAATTGGCTCAAGTATTAGTCGATCACCTTCTTTACGAAGAATTGCTTCATCACCTTTAAATTCAAATTCTCGAGGAATTCTTACTGCTTGATTTCGCCCGTTGCGAAATAGTCGTACATGTCGTTCCTCACTCATCGAAAATTCTCAATCTCCTATGTATATACCTAGACATATGCCATGCCAGTTGATTCGTCAAGTTGTGCCGGAGAGCTCAAATTGGAGAGTGAGTTAGTTCAGACATTACGTTCGAATGTCTATGAAATCATTTGGGGTTAAATGTATGTGTCTCACACGGCTATCATCGCGCATGAGCCGCGGTCGAGGCAGACCCAGGTTCTGGCGCAGCCAGACTGTGGGGCTGGTTCAACCATCAGCTCCATTCACCCCGTTAGACAGGAACACAGTGAGTCGGGTCGCTGACCAATATCCGGATCGATCACGAGAGTCTGCGTCCCAACCAAGTTTTCTCAATCTACGACTCACCAGACGGTTCATAATTCCATGACCCACAACCAATACACTCCCATTCACACTAGCAATTTCGATCAGCTTGTCTGCTGCAACACCTGCTCGTTTCTGTGTTGATTGGTACGATTCAACTCCTCCACTATAGCCTAGGAACCACGCTAGTCTCAGTCCGACGATCGCTAGACGATAAGGTATCGGTAATTGCAGCCAACTGGGACTGGGAAGATCAGCCTCGTTTAATTCAGAAATTCGTGCCGCACCCGAAAACCCCAAAGCAGCTGCTGAATCGACACAACGAGGTAGTTCACTACAGCATACCTTTTTATCAGTAAACGCGAAAAGCATCCCCAGCAACTCAGCTGGCGCCGGGCTTACTACTCGGGATCCTTTGTATTCTGCAAGCAATTGCCCCAAGTCCGAGTTATGCAACCAGCGTGAGCTGTCGAAACCAGGTGGACCGTGACGAATTAAGATGATCTCCATATATGATTTCTCAGGAAACTCGCTACTGCTTGCTAACATTCATTGCGGATCAGAAACACTATGAAGCTGACGCAGATTGTGACGTAGCCGGAAGCTGTGGCAGGGTCAGGTTTTCGCCGCATGCGCCTCGTTAGCCGTCAATCTTTGCTACTGCACACTTTAAATTATCGACCGTCTAATGTCGTGCATCTGTAACGATGAAGTTACCATAGTGGACTGGCACACGTCGTCATCAGGATCATCTATAAAGCAACCCGCCCGTAGGAGGGTTGCTCTATCTCACGTCTTATAAAAACTTGTGGAACACAATTTTGTCGTCTCCGACGCCGTAGTATTCCCGTATGCAGGCTTCTTCGATATAACCTAGTTGGGAATAAAAATTCCTAGTTCTGTTGAAGTTTTCAGTGCCAGATGTTTCAACCAACAATATACGAACTCCTTCTGCGGCAAGTTTCTCTTCAGCATACAACATTATCTGAGCCCCTATGCCTTCACCTTGGCGATTTGGATTTACGGCAATCAACAACAGATTCCATGTGCCGTCGGCCATAGGCTCTGGCGCACAGTAGGCAATAGCTACCGGTGATCCGTCGTCAAAGGTGAGCCAAAATCCAGTTGACTCAGGGTTATCTGAATTGACACAGAACATGCCGTCCAACATCTCAGGTGGAAACAGCTCGACGGCGTCGATTATTCCTTTTGCAGCGGATAAATCGCTGGCTATAGAGGTTCTAATATAGGATTTATTCAATGTTATTTACTCGAAAGCTAGACAATGCAATGCCGCTGGTCTGAATTTGCTTTCCAGACTCAACCGCTGTTAAGGATGTTTCCTCTCGGAAACCCTTCAGCAGGTGGTGCAATACCTCAACATAAAAACTCCGAATATCAGTGGTGGGGCTCCACCATTACATTGAATTATAACTCTGGTCGCAACGAAATAGAAGAACAATATTTGGAGATACCAAGGTGGCTTGTAAGTGAAGAATGACGAGCATTTCCGTGAGTACAATCCGCAACAAAGTATTTGATTGGTACGGCTAACATTTGACGTAACTTGCAGTTGCCGCGCGGCCTGGTTCTGAGGTACTCAATTGTTTCAGGTCGCGGCGCAACTGTCGAGTTCTCGACTGCGTTAGACTTACGACGCGAAATAAATTGTTCTGCCATTGTTGCCTGCAGCTTCCGATTTTTGAAGGCGTCGAATTAGCCAAGCAGTGCTCAAATATTCATTACCACTATGTCCATTCGGTTACATTGCATTTCAATCAATCGTATTATTGTAATACAGTATTGCATCCGAGGTGATTTATGGCTCTCTCCGTCAGACTTGAACCTGCGCTTGAAACAAGGCTTGAAGAAGAAGCCAGAAAACTGGGTATTAGTAAGTCCGAATTTGTTAAAGATGCCCTTGAGCGAACGCTGGGGATCATAAACCCTGCAGAGCTTTTGTCCCGCGCGCGTTCCGGCACACCAATGGGAAATACTAAGGCATCCGCTAATGTCAGGTCCAGCGTAAAGAAAAAAATCCGTGCGAAGCATAATAATTGATGTTGGTCCCCTCATCGCTCTGTTCGCAGTCGATGACGCTAATTATCAGTACTACGACGATCTTATTACGACACTTTCCCCTCAAGGGTTGAGGCTAATTGCGACATGGCCTTGCATTGTTGAAGCCAGCTATATTCTCGATGATACCCATCGATTCGAAATGCTTCACTGGATTGAAATCGGCGGCGTTATCGTATATCCATTTGGACCTGAAGATCTTGGTCCAATGACGAGTCTGATGAGACGATATACTGAACCGAAAAAACGTGATATGGACTTTGCCGATGCGTCTCTGTATTGGCTTTCGACCGAGACAGGAATCACTGAAATAATGACTACAGACCATCGAGATTTCTCTCGGTATCGATTACCTGAAATCCAGCATTTTCATATTCTCTGAGTTATCAGACTATCAGACTACCATGTAAGCTCAGTCATGCAGGAACATCTTTGGCCTTGGATGGAATCATGGAATCAATGCAGTAAGCCTCCGCGATAGGGACGCCCGTTACCGGACGCCCCACCGGGTCATCGGTGGCAGTCACCTGCCACCGATTCCCACAGAACGTAGCGTGCGGATTTCCCGCACTACGCTCTTCAGGTAATGATTTACAGCACAGCGAGTGACTGGAACTGAACATGATTCAGCCTCAACCCTGGCCGCTGTAACGGATAACGCTCTTTAATCTTGTGGAATACTTCCCACGTCACCCTTCCTTCACGATTACGACTATTCAGCATCTTTCGCCAATAACCTTCTACGAACCGGTGAACCCTTTGTAGGGCTCGAATATTTCCGGCAATACCGTAGTAGCCATAATGGCCGCGCAACACTCTGTTCAGATTAATCACCTGCACCCTCACCGGAAGATGTCGCATACGTCCCATTAGATCGCTCAGGTTGGCAATGCTTCGTCGAAGTCGTGACTTCTCTGTGCGAAAACCAACTTTGAAATTACCATTTCGGTTGCGTGTGCAATAGAGAGTAAACCCCAGAAAGTAAATCGTCTCTGGACGCTTCCTCTTTCTCTTAACCGCATGCCGAGCGGCAAATCGACCAAACTCAACCAGCTTTGTCTTCGACGGCTCAAGAGCCAGACTAAACTTCGCCAAGCGTTTGCTCAGTACTTCCTGAAATCGGATGGCATCCGAGCGATACTGAAAACATACGACAAAGTCGTCAATGTAGCGTATCAAATAGGCCTCACCTCGTAACCGGGGTTTAACCACTTGCTCGAACCAGATATCCAACACATAGTGCAGATACAGATTGCTCAGCAATACACACACTGAACCACCCTGAGGCGTACCTTGCTCATTCGCACAGATTTCACCCTCTTCCAGAATGCCTGCTTTAAGCCAACGTCGGATCAGGCTGATCACTCGCGGATCTCCGACACGATGCTCAACAAAGCGCAGTAGCCATCCATGATCAAGACTACCAAAGAAATTCTTCAAATCAGCCTCCAGCACCCAACCCACTTTCTGACCCGCAATCACCTCATTGAGAGTTGACAGCGCGTTGTGGGCCCCGAGCCTTGGCCGCCCCCCAAACGAGCAAGGTAGAAAATCCTGCTCGTAGGTGGACGACAACACTTCAGACACGCTACGCTGGAGCGCCCGGTCACTGACACAAGGGACACCTAAAGGGCGCTTTTCTTGCTTACCGGGCTTGGGGATGTAAACCCGCCGTATTGGCGGTGCTTTGTATCCCTGCCTGTGTACCGAACCCAACATCGGTTCAATCCACTGATTGAAGTCTTCCTTCGCCTCGGCTACCGTCACGCCATCGCATCCTGGGGTCGAGCGATTCGGAATCTTTCCCAGATTCCGCTCCACCCGTTCCTGTGTGACATGATGGGCCAATGAGGTAAACCGAAGCTTTGGTTCACACCGTGCTTTCACTGCTATTCGTTCAAGTTCTGTTTCCATGACTGGTGATTCCTCTCTTTGCATAGAAGACCGTTACCTCCCATTGAATGGAGCCCATGTTTCCTTAGAACAATTCACTACCTGCTGGCCGCTTCCCCATGTAACCGGCTCTCCCGATCTCAAAGTACTATCAGCCAGTCTGACTTCCGACTGGTCATCAGATCCTCCTCGCATTGTTAGCTTGTCAGATCCTACAAGCTCCGCTTGAACCAGACGGATCTCCCTTGTTCACATAAAATCCTTCGACAGCATGCCGACGGTACGAACCCCGGAAACACTCCATCACACTCGCCATATTGCGCGATGCAGTTCCGCCTTCCCCCTTGCGGGATAGGGTCAGCTGTTTCAACCACGATCGATTTCGGGGCTATCACCGTTCACTCTCGTTCCGGCCTACAATCTCCCTGTCTACGCTTCGCAGTGACCGTTACCGGAGCACCACGCAAGACTCGGTACCTGGCTGCCGGCTAAGCTTTACCAGGGCGGCCATTTCAGGCCGCAGTATTTTATGCGCTTACAAGGCGCAACCCGCACAGTCCCGGACGTGCAGTTATCCCGCATCCGGTTCCTCGGTTGTACTCGCTTTCGCGACGGACCGCCTTTATGCAAGTAACTTGTGCTCTCCTTGTCTGTCCACACACAAAAAGGTCTGGCTACACCCAACCGCTTCAACGCTGCCCTGAATCAATCCCAGTTGAAACTCTTCTTCTTACCTCCCGGCCGGTTAAGCCATTTATAGGCGCAACCGATGACGAAGTGGAAGAAGGAACCGATACCGTTTTCATTGCTGCGTAGTCCGAAGTAATTGTAGCGCCCCACCAACCTTCTGTTCAATACAGTAACAAACTGCTTTCCCTTCAAGTAGCGGTTCTTCTTTTATCCAGCCCTTTATCTTTTGCTTCCCCGCTTGCAATCGCTTGGGCGCCGTTCGCCTCTTGACTCTCAGCTCGCCATAGTAGTCCGTGTCCCAGTAGTACTCCACACTCAGAAACTGGAAACGGTTGACCAGCGAAGGCGAGAAACGACTGAACCTTCGCAGTGCAGTTTTCTCTGGTGCTACCTGAAGATTGGATTTCTCCAACCTCTTCTGCATTGCTCGGTAAAACCGCTTTGCATCGCTCTTGTACTGGAAGGTGCAAACACAATCATCCGCGTAACGAATCATCATGACCTGCCCTTTACAACGTAGCTTCACTACACGCGCAAACCATACATCAAGAACGTAGTGCAAATACACGTTCGCCAATATCGGTGAAACACTACTACCTTATCAATACTTAATCGTTATGGAAAGTTATGCCGTGAGAGTCAATAGTGAGATGGTTGATCGTCCAATCGCCTTTACATAAAACACTGCCGCTGTCGTATGAATAGACGCACCAATTATAACTGCGACCGGTAGACGTACAGGTATAACGGTGTTTTTCATCTAATCGATGAGCGCATTGCAACATATAAGTAAACCTCGTTGAACTAAACCGCTGCGCGGCGCTTTGAAAACTGACACATTCTGTCTGTAACTGTACTTCCAGCATTCATCGGTAATTAACTGTTCATAGGTCGCTTCTGGCCTGAATGAGGAGTTATCCGATGA
>Ga0209185_1000792_pt1 | contig 32572 bp, 19 predicted proteins | sample SidtaG_2_FD_187425 | JGI IMG/M metagenome (GOLD analysis project Ga0209185, IMG submission 187425) | Marine algal microbial communities from Sidmouth, United Kingdom - Sidmouth_Asex2 metaG (SPAdes) (version 2) | ecosystem: Host-associated > Algae > Red algae > Unclassified | place: Sidmouth... | reverse complement strand
CCCTTTCAGGGCTAAGTGATACCTCGAATTTCTATCTTGGGGCTGACACCCCAAGTTAGTGAAGTTCACCCCTTCGGGGCTATCAAACAAAATAAAATTTGTGCGAAATTCAGAACCAATCACCCCTGCTTTGGAGGAGGCTGGGGGGAGGATTTTCGGCTGTTTTTCCACCCCCCAACCCCCTCCAAAGGGGGAGATAGTTCGTGCTTTCTCTTTAAATTTCGTCATAAATAACTAATAATCAATAAAATACAGTTTAAATAAAATTATTGTTCAGTAGAATAATAAAAAATATAGTTTTGAATCGTTTTGGGAATAGGGTTTTAATAAATGCAGGTTCTTGACGACTTTATTTTTTTCTTTTTCAAGGCATGAAAACCGCGCATAGCCAAGCTATACAAGGATTTTCATAACGCAGAAAAAAGGAAAAAGAAAAAGTCAAAATCTGCATTTATTTTCTTTCACTAAGTGAAACATATAAGAAAAAGAACAATTCAGACGGGTAGATTATTTTTTTCGTCTTCCCTAACATCAGTTATTAATCACAAATTTGCATTTTTTTACTTGGTAAGTACGCTTCACCTATTGACAACATCAATACTTACATTCAAAATATCGTTTTTATCAATCAAATATATTGCTTAATTTTGGGTTTAGAGAAGAGGAAGAAAATAAATGTAAGTAGTGGGACAAAAATAGGCTTAAAATTTTGACGTGGTTATTTTTTCGATATTTTTTCTTACAAAAACCGCACATAGCCTACGCTACGTAAGGATTTTTGTAGGGAAAAATAACGGAAAAAGAAACCGTCAAAAAGTAAGGATATTTTTGTCTCACTACTTACATTCTTCGCGTCGTTATTTTTTCTTTAGACGAACCAAATTTGACGCAAATACTCACTGTATTTAAGGAAAATTTGGTGAAGTGTAAAGGAAAAAGAACAAGTCGAGAATATACATTTATTTTGTTCCTGATACTTAGAAATTATTTGAGTAATTTTTATGCGATTCACGACGTTCAATTAAGAAATATTTATTTAATTTTGTATTAATTTTTACATAATAAGTGAAAGAAAATAAATAACATGTGCCTTAGTGAAAGAAAATAATAAGTTTACGATTTCGACGAGGCTATTTTGTCCTTAGTTTTCTTCTTGAAAGCGGGAGTTTATCTGGATAAATGACTGTTTTCGAGGAGGAAAATAAGGGCAAAAGAAGCCGTCCAAATCGTGAAGTTATTATTTGCTCGTTACTTAGACCTTATTCCGTCTAAGAATCCTCCGTATTATGGGACATCTTATTTAATTTCTTTCACTAAGTATTGAACCGTAATTACTTAGGAACAAGGCATAAATAAATTAAGTTTTTTGGCGCCGTTATTTTTTTCTTTTTCGAGGCATGAAAACTGCGCATAGCCAAGCTACGCAAGGATTTTCACAACGAAGAAAAAGTAGAAAAGAACAAGTCAAAATCTGAATTTATTTTTACGTCGTTCCTTATAGATAATTTCGACTTGGTACTTAAAAACAGTAACACTGTAATGGATACGAATAAAAGCAATAATGCAGTCATTTATGATATGAATGATTCCAGTAAATGCCCTTTTTTGAGTGGCGTTCAAAGTACGAGTGCTGGAGGCGGCGCGGCTAACCGCGATTGGTGGCCCAACCGCTTGAAGTTAAATATACTTCGTCAAAATTCTACTTTAGTAGACCCGATGGGTGAAGACTTTGACTATGGAGAGGAATTTAAATCGCTCGACCTTGCGGCAGTAAAAAAAGACCTTGCAGAATTGATGACAACCTCACAGGATTGGTGGCCCGCTGATTATGGTCATTACGGACCATTTATGATTCGATTGGCTTGGCACAGTGCAGGCACATATCGTATCGCCGACGGTCGTGGTGGTGCGTGTTCGGGTTCGCAGCGTTTCGCGCCACTCAATAGCTGGCCCGATAATGCCAACCTTGATAAAGGGCGTTTATTATTGTGGCCAATCAAGCAGAAGTATGGCAGAAAAATATCTTGGGCAGACCTCATGGTTCTCGCAGGCAATGTTGCTTTAGAAACAATGGATTTCGAGACTTTTGGTTTTGCCGGCGGACGCGAGGATGTATGGGAACCGGAGCAAGATATTTATTGGGGACCTGAAAGTGAATGGCTCGGCGACGAACGATATACAGGCGATCGCCAACTCGAAAGCCCGCTTGCGGCAGTACAAATGGGCTTGATATACGTCAATCCGGAAGGACCAAACGGCAATCCTGACCCATTGGCTTCGGCGCGTGATATACGCGAAACTTTCGGACGCATGGCAATGAACGACGAGGAAACTGTCGCACTCATCGCAGGCGGCCATACTTTTGGTAAAACGCATGGTGCAGCTGACCCCGAAAAATACATTGATATGGAGCCAGCCGGCGCAACTATCATGGAGCAAGGGCTTGGTTGGAAAAATACTTTTGGTACAGGAAACGCAGGCGATACAATAACAAGTGGACTCGAAGGTGCATGGACAAAAACTCCCGTAAAATGGAGCCACGATTACTTTGACCATCTCTTTGGGTTTGAATGGGAACTCACAAAAAGCCCTGCCGGCGCATACCAATGGAAACCTAAAAATGGCGGTGGAGCAGGTACTGTGCCTGATGCACACGATGCCTCGAAGACGCACGCACCGTTTATGCTGACCTCTGATTTGGCATTGAAAGAAGACCCGGCTTATGCAAAAATCTCAAAGCGTTTTCACGAAAACCCTGATGAGTTTGCAGATGCTTTTGCTCGTGCATGGTTCAAACTTACGCACCGCGATATGGGACCGATTCAGTGTTATCTCGGACCTGAAGTGCCTAAAGAAGAGTTGATTTGGCAAGACCCCATACCGGCGGTTTCGCACGAATTGATTGATGATGCAGATGCTGAGGAGTTGAAAAGAAGATTACTCTCATCGGGCTTGTCTATTACCGAATTGGTTTCTACGGCTTGGGCTTCAGCATCTACTTTCCGTGGTTCTGACAAGCGCGGTGGCGCGAATGGTGCGCGTATTCGCCTCAGTCCGCAAAAGGATTGGGCGGTCAATAACCCGACTCAATTGTCAAAAGTTTTGGCAACGCTGGAAGGTATTCAGAAAGAATTTAACAGCGCAGGTAAGAAGGTTTCTTTGGCTGACCTTATCGTATTGGGCGGATGTGCGGGTGTAGAAGCAGCGGCAAAAAATGGCGGTCACGCCGTTAGCGTTCCTTTCACGCCGGGTCGTACAGATGCTTCGCAAGCACAAACGGATGCATATTCTTTCGAGGCACTTGAGCCTTCGGCAGATGGTTTCCGTAATTATATGAATACAAAACGTGCCAGATCGGCAGAGGAAATGCTGGTTGACCGCGCTCAATTACTGACGCTTACTGCACCAGAAATGACGGTTTTAGTCGGTGGTTTGCGTGTCCTCAATACAAATTTTGATGGGTCGAAACACGGTGTTTTCACGAAGCATCAGGATGCGCTGACGAATGACTTTTTTACAAATCTGCTGGATATGAGCACAACCTGGGCAGCAACCTCTGACGAGCAAACAGTTTTTGAAGGACGCAGTCGCACCGACGGCAAAGTGAAGTGGACAGGTACAAGAGTTGACCTTATTTTTGGTTCAAATTCGGAGCTACGCGCTATCGCTGAAGTCTACGGATACGATGATGCACAAGAGAAGTTTGTCAAAGATTTCGTCGCAGCCTGGGCGAAGGTGATGGACTTGGATAGGTTTGACGTTTGAAATTGATTTGAGATATTTTACGGAGAGTCGGCGCAGTTGCGTCGGCTCTTTTTTTGTTTATCAATGTAGGGGGAACGAAAAGTCGTTTTAGTAATACGTAACATATTGTATTTTAGACTTTCGGGTAGTTTACTCGTCGGACATTTTAAAAATGTCAGGCGAGAAGTATTTTTTTGTTTGAAAAAACAATCAATAATAAAAAATATTTCAATTTGTAATAACTTATTATTTAGTAGAATAGCAGGACACTGTCACCTGACATTTTAAAAATGTCTGACGACTCAAGTTTAAAAAGAACAAGTCGAGAATATACATTTATTTTGTTCCTGATACTCAGTCAACAAAGCAAATTTATTTATTTCGCGTTCCTGGCGATTTTGTCCGTATTTATATTTCACAGGCATCTTACATCGTGCAAATATGCAAAAAGAGCATTTTTTTTTGTACATTTGCACTCCAAAATGAGTTGGGACTTGATTCTTAGGGATTGCTTAACTATTCCGCTTCAATTCCCTACTCAATCATAAATCAAAAAAAGTTCTTTATGGATAAAACGAGAGTATTAATTATTACACAAGAAATGGACCCCTATACCGAGCTCTCGGAAATTGCTAAAATCGCCAGAGAATTACCGCAACATATACAGAATAAGGGTATGGAAATCCGAATCTTGATGCCCCGATTTGGTACGATTAATGAGCGTAGACACCGCTTGCACGAAGTAGTACGCCTTTCAGGAATGAATATTATTGTAGATGAGGATGACTACCCGCTCATCATCAAAGTAGCTTCATTGCCAACGACACGTATGCAAGTATACTTCCTTGATAATGAGGAGTTTTTCAAGCGTAAGCAGATATTTACTGATGCCGATGACAAACCTTTTGAAGATAATGCAGACCGCATGGTCTTTTTCTGCAAGGGTGCTATCGAAACCGTCAAAAAATTTGGCTGGCCGCCCAATATCATTCACTGCCACGGTTGGATGACAAGCCTCATACCTATGTACATCAAAAATGTGTACAAAAATGAGTCTATTTTCAAAAATTCCAAAGTGGTCTATTCTTTGTACGATAGTACTTACGGAGAATCATTCGACGATAGCTTTTTCACCAAAGCATCTATCAATCAGCTCAAACCGGAAGATTTGAGTGATTACAAAGCCTCATCCGGCGTAGGATTGCACCAAGGGGCAATTGCTCAATCTGATGCCGTCATTATTGGTAGCGAAAGTCTCAAAGGATTCACGGCAGGTGATAAGCCCGTTTTGGATTATCAATCTACGGAAACAGATGATTATCTGACAACATACTTAGATTTCTATAAGTCTCTTGAACCAGAAGCAGAAGGAAAAGCAGAATAATTTTTGATGGAAAATGGAAAATGGAGAATTGTATTTAACGTTATCAACTATCCATTCTACAACTTGTCCCGATGAATGACAGGATTATCAATTATTTCCATCCCATATAATAACTGGATTTTAGACATTAGGTAACTGCAAAATTAGGAAATTAGGTAATTAGGCTAACGAAAGCATAATTCGCTATTTATTAGCATAATAAAAATTGTAATAAAGTTAATTTAAAATAAAATGTAAATCAACGTAAGTTATTGATAATGAGCGATTTACCTAATTATCCAGTTCCCTAATTACCCAATGTCCAAAGTCCATATAACAAGGAAGTTGTTTATTGATATTTTTTTCACTAAAAAGTTATCAATAAACAACTTTTTAGTGAGTGAACAAATGAATTGACAACGGAATAAAGATTCAATTCGTTTGAGTAAGTAGTGGGGTAAAATTAGGTTGCAATTTTGTCCAAGTACTTAACCATTAACGGGTTATTTAAGAAGAATTTGGTGAAGTATAAAGGAAAAAGAACAAGTCAAGATGTAGTGCTTATTTTTTTCCTCTTCCCTTACATAATAGACTTTATTTAGAAATATTTTGTATGCAGCTAACATTGTCTTTTTCCGATACTCTTCTCCTATTTTTCGCTCCGTACCGTAGGGTATGCAGCTCAAAATGAGGCTCGATTATCGAAAAAATACAAAATTCCATGCATACAAAATATTCCTAAATAAAGTTTAATAAATAGTTGAGATGGAAGTTGAAGTTTCAACTCATTTATTCACTCATCCTGATAATTTCTTAATTACATGAAAAAATTTATTCAAGCCTTTAGTATCTTAACCCTTAGTATTTTCTTGGGGAATGCCTGCAATAAGCCTTCTAATATTGGTGAAGATTTATTGCCGGAAGAGGATTTTATTGATGTATTGTACACAGATAGCCTCGAATTAAGCACTTCTACCATCGTGGGCGATATTGTACAAACCTACACCGCTACACTTAGTCAGCAATTGAGCTACTATCTTTGCGGACGACTTGACGACCCCATCTGTGGTGAGTCAAAATCTGAACTGATCACTCAGTTTGGAATTATTTCCAAGCCTGTTTTGAATGAGCCTGTTTTGGATTCCATCGTATTACTATTGGCTTATGCACCGAATCTGCACGCAGGCGACCTCGAACATCCGCAGGCATTTGACGTATACCGTGTAGAAGAAGATTTGTTTTCGACAAGTACCTATCGTTCTACCGATACCTTTGATATAGGTGAGCGTATTGGCGGAATTGAAAATTTCATTCCAAGAGTTAATGAAAACACACCAGTGCGTTTTGCTGCTTATGATGCGCTAAATCAACTTTATACGATAGATTCTACCCTCACTTCTCACATGCGTATTCGTTTGGATATGGATTTTGGGCAAGAGGTACTGGATTTTGTGGGCGACCCCCTCTTTGTGGGGCTGGCAGATGAGTTTATCGATTTTTTTAAAGGAGTCAATATTCGTCCAAAAGACAGTAATAACGCCATGTTACGCTTCGATTTGAGTTCCTTATACAGCGAAATGCGTCTATACTACCACGAGGCGGATACTATTGTAAGTCCACATCGTGCCAAAGAAATTGCGTTTCCCATTCGCTCCACCTCTGTCAAAGCATTAACATTTGAGCATAATTATGACGGCGAAGTTCAAAATTTTTTAGACAATAGCGCATCTAATCCGCAAGATTTCACGTTTATACAATCTATGGAAGGCTTGGCGACACGTATTGAGTTTCCCGGATTGGAAGAACTGGAAGATATCGCCATCAACCAAGCCGAACTCATAGTCACAGTAGTTCGTGATTCTGATTTAGACAAATTCCCATTACCGGATAGATTAGCCGCTTTCCAACGCAATGCCAACGGTCATTTAAATGCCATTGAAGATGTCATTAATGCCGTTGAAATAAACGGAAGCCTTTACGGCGGTTCGCAAATAAGTGCCGTCAGAAACGGCGAAAAAATAACCGAATATCGTATGTTCATCACTTCATTTTTGCAAGATATTATAGATAGAGGATACGAAGAAAATGCGATGTACCTTTTACCCTTTGATAGAGGAGAACAAGCCTCGCGCGCCGTACTCGGAGGAAGTACCCACAATCAATACCCCATGAAATTACGCTTAACATATACTAAGTTAAATGAGTGAATTTTGAATGAATGGATGAATGAATTTAATGCTGAAATGCGTTGATGTTACAATAAAATGAATGAGTGAATGAATTTTGAATGAATGAATCACAAGGCTCGTTATGACTCATTCATCCCGATAATTATCGGGACACTCATTAAACATTGTAGCATTATCGCATTAAATTCATTCATTCAAAATTCATTCATTCAAAATTCAAAATTAAAAACCATGTGTGGAATAGTTGCCTATATTGGAGAAAAAGAAGTGTACCCTTTACTTATCAAAGGGCTCAAACGCCTAGAATACCGAGGGTATGACAGTGCCGGGATTGCCTTATTTAATGGCGATTTGAATGTTTATAAAAGAAAAGGAAAAGTAAAAGATTTAGAAGATTTTGCCGAAGGCAAAAACCTCAAGGGCAATGTAGGCATGGGACACACGCGCTGGGCTACACATGGCGAACCCGACAATATCAATGCACACCCGCACCTCTCAGGCGATGGCAACCTTGCCATTATCCACAATGGTATTATCGAAAATTACGCGCTCCTAAAAGCTACTTTGGAGAAAGAAGGGCATATATTTCAAAGTGAAACCGATACCGAAGTATTGATTCATTTTATTGAAGAAATCAAGGAAAAATCAAACGTGGAACTCGAAGAAGCCGTCAGAATTGCATTGGGCAAAGTGATTGGTGCTTATGCCATTGTCATTATGGACAGAGCGCATCCGGGACGATTGATAGCTGCACGAAAAGGTAGCCCGCTCGTCGTAGGTCTGGGCGAAGGAAAAGGCGAATACTTCCTCGCATCTGATGCCTCTCCTATCATCGAATACACCAAAAATGTCGTCTATCTCAAAGAAAAAGAAATCGCCATTCTTGATATGAATGACGGTTTGACGATAAAAACTATCGACAACGAAATACAAACCCCATTTGTACAAAAACTTGACCTCGAACTCGAAAAACTCGAAAAAGGTGCTTTCGATCACTACATGCTCAAAGAGATATTTGAACAACCAACTACTATCGCAGATTGCATGCGCGGACGCCTCAATGTCAGCAAAAGCATGGTCAAAGTCGGTGGTTTGAAAGAATACCAAAACCGCATTATCAACGCCGATAAAATAACAATAGCTGCCTGCGGTACATCGTGGATAGCTGCATTGATTGGCGAATATTTAATAGAAGACCTCGCACGTATGCCCGTCGAAGTAGAGTATGCCTCCGAATTTCGCTACCGCAACCCCGTTATTGGTGAAAAAGACGTCATCGTAGCCATTTCCCAGTCGGGCGAAACTGCAGACACACTCGCCGCACTCCAACTTGCCAAGCAAAAAGGCGCACTTACCTATGGTATTTGTAATGTCGTAGGTTCATCAATGGCACGCGAAACGGATAGCGGTTCGTACATACACGCCGGACCGGAAATCGGCGTAGCATCAACCAAAGCCTTCACCGGACAAGTTGCGCTACTTACACTGATGGCACTCAATATCGCCCATTTGCGCGGTACCATTTCGCAAAGCGAATACCAACAACTTATCAGCGAATTAAGTAAAATACCGGACAAAGTACAGAAAGTACTTGAAAGCAATGGAAAAATACGTTATATTGCAGAAATATTCAAAGATACCACCAATGCCCTCTATCTTGGTAGAGGTTATAACTTCCCGATAGCTCTAGAAGGTGCGCTCAAACTCAAAGAAATCTCCTACATTCATGCCGAAGGCTACCCCGCCGCCGAAATGAAACACGGACCTATCGCATTAATTGACGAAAACATGCCAGTTGTCGTCATTGCTACCAACAAAAGCGCACACGACAAAATTGTCAGTAACATACAAGAAGTCAAAGCACGAAAAGGCAAAGTCTTGGCGATAGTCACAGAAGGTGACCAAATTATCAGCGACATCGCCGATTATACTATTGAAATACCGGATACGGCAGAACCACTAACCCCATTACTCTCTGTCATTCCCCTACAATTATTGGCATATCATATTGCCCTCATGCGTGGTTGCAACGTTGACCAACCCCGTAATTTAGCTAAATCAGTCACCGTGGAGTAGTTATCCGTTGACTCGTGATTCGTTACCCGTAAATCCGTTATCCGTGACTCGTATTATCTGTACGAATAACGATTAACGAATTAACGAATAACGAATCAACGAATAACGAATCAACGAATCAACGAATAACGAATAACGAATTAAAAATGGATTACAATTATAATACAAGTAGACCAAAATTGGTCATTCCCGAATACGGGCGCAACGTTCAGAAACTCGTCAAGTATTCCCAAACGCTCGAAGACCCCGCACATCGTCAGGCTTTTATAGAAAAAATTGTCTTGATGATTACGCAGATGTACCCACAGGTACGCAACGTAGAAGATTACCGCAACAAAGTCTGGAATCACATCTTTGCTATTTCCGGTTACACATTGGATGTAGAAGCACCTTGCGAAATCCTCGATCCCGAAGTTGTGCACCAACGCCCCGAACCAGTTCCCTATCCGCGTGGTAAAGTAAAATATAAGCACTACGGTAAAAATGTTGAAAACATGATTACCAAAGCCATTGAGATGGAAGAAGGACCGAAAAAAGTGGCATTTATCGAAGTCATTGGTTCGTACATGAAACTTGCTTACCGTTCATGGAATCGTGAATACGTCAATGACGAAATCATTCGTCACGATTTAGAAGTATTGTCCGAAGGACTCGTCTTGCTACCGCAAAATGCAAACCTTGACAACCTCGTTCATCGTAAACGCAGCAGCAGCAGCAACGCAGGAAATCGAAGAAATAACAGCGGACACCACCGAAATAATAACAATAATAGTGGTAGCAATGGCTACAAGAGAAAACGCTATTGATATTAATGAGTGACTATTAATGCTGAAATGCTATAATGCGTCAATGCTACAATAAAATGAATGAGTGAATGAATTTTGAATGAATGAATCACAAGGCTCGTTATGACCCCATTCATTCGCTCATTCAAAATTCACTCATTAAACATTGTAGCATTAACGCATTTCAGCATTATCGCATTATTATACCATTCACTCATTAATCAACTATGTCCTCCGAATCTTTTGAAATTATAGGCGGCAATCGCCTCAAAGGTGAAATCGTGCCACAAGGTGCGAAAAACGAAGCCTTACAGGTGCTATGCGCCGTAGTGATGAGCCCCGAAAAAATCACCATTTCCAACGTCCCAAACATCCGAGATGTCAATATGCTCATTAGTTTGCTCAAAGGTTTGGGCGTACAAGTCGAGCAAATCAAAGAAGATACCTACACCTTTCAAGCAGATAAAGTCAATCTGGACTACCTGACTTCCGACGAATTTCGTCAGAATGCAGGTCGTATACGCGGTTCGGTCATGCTCATGGGAGCTTTACTCGGACGATACGGACGTGCCTACCTACCCCAACCCGGTGGCGATAAAATCGGTCGCCGACGCATGGACACCCACTTTCTGGGCTTCCAAAAACTCGGTGCAGATTTTCATTACGACACCACCAAACGCACCTACACCCTCGAAGCCAAACAACTCACAGGTACCGACATGATGATGGACGAAATATCCGTCACAGGCACTGCCAATGTTGTCATGGCAGCAACGATGGCAAAAGGCACGACCACCATCTACAATGCCGCCTGTGAACCCTACGTGCAGCAACTCTGCAAAATGCTCAACGCCATGGGCGCACGCATCAAAGGCATCGGCTCAAACCTACTCACCATCGAAGGCGTCACTTCGCTTAGAGGTGCATCGCATCGCATCTTGCCGGATATGATTGAGATTGGAAGCTTCATCGGCTTGGCTGCCATGACCCAATCAGAAATCACCATAAAAGATTGCCAAATCAAAGAACTCGGCATCATACCCAGCGTATTTCGCAAATTTGGCGTTCAATTCGAGTTTCGTGGCGACGATATTTTTATCCCCCAACAAGACCAATACCAAATACAAAGTTTTATCGACGGCTCTATCATGACCGTATACGATGCGCCTTGGCCCGGATTCACGCCCGACCTGATGAGCATCCTCCTTGTCGTGGCAACCCAAGCGAAAGGCAGTGTCCTCATACATCAAAAAATGTTTGAAAGTCGCTTGTTTTTCGTAGACAAACTCATTGATATGGGCGCGCAAATCATCCTTTGCGACCCACATCGCGCCACCGTCATCGGACTCAATCGCCAACACTCCCTACGCGGCATTCAGATGACCTCGCCCGACATTCGTGCGGGTGTCGCGCTGCTTATCGCTGCACTTTCTGCCAAAGGCAAAAGCATCATTCACAACGTACATCAGATAGATAGAGGCTACCAAAACATTGACGGCAGATTGAATGCTATCGGGGCAAATATCAAGCGATTCGACGGAAATGCAAAGTAATAAAGTGACTGGTACAGGCAACTTCACAGGCTGACCGCGAACACCGTACCGACGACTTTAGCCGTCGCAGGGCATGAAAAAAAATGGTTCTTTGACAAATCCAGTGATGAGTATATTAGTTAGGGCGTGTCCCCCTCCTTATCAGTCGGGGGTCGGGCTATCCGGCACTCTCTCCATTCCGCTATCGCTACATTTCGTTCAAACAACACCTCCTATCCCTCACGCAAAAAACGAGCAATCACGGGATTTGTCAAAGAACCAAAAATATTTATAAGTAATTGAATTTTATTGAGTGTGTCACAACAATATGTTCGCCAAATTAGATGTTAAGCGTTTTTTGATTACAAGTTAATTAAAAATAAATTTATATTTATATAAAATAAAGTCATTTACAAAAATAAAAATAAATAAATTACTCGCGTTCGATTTATAATTTTGAATTTGGCGAACATATTGTCATAAATCAGTGGTATTATAAAAGGTACGGCAGTACCGACACTGTTTGTAGCAAGGTCTAAAGAACAATTGATTAAGGTACGTAGTACCGACACCGTTAGCGCGTACAAACGGGGTCGCTCCTACGGAGCTTTTGAGAGTTTCGGGGCTTTTTGCTACAAACGGGGTCTCCCGATAGCTATACGGGATAACGTACCTTTTGAATTAAAATCATTTTCAAAAAAACGTAAATAATTATCATACGAAAAAAACCATTCCACTTCACAATTCCCGTCGCAGTAGCTACTTTTGCATCTTCTTTTCAATCCTAAGTGAAAGAAAATAAATAACTTGTCCCATTATACTTGTTCTTTTTCCCTCTAAAAAACACAAAAAATAGTTCCGTAGCGATGCTATGCAACGATTTTTTGAATTCTTTAGAAGGTCGCACTGAAATATAGCCATTTTTTAATTAATTAAAATTATTTTGTAATTTATTTATTATTAAAAATGAATTATTTATAAATATTTTTTTTTATAAAATAATTTAAAAATATCCTTATTTCAGCAGAACCTTAGAAGAAAAAATTACGGCGCATTATGGAACAATTTATTTAATTTCTTTCACTAAAGAATACGTGATTACATTATTTTTCAAAAAGAAAAAGAAAATAATGTAACCATAAATGAGATAGGCAGTCAAATAACAGTTCATATCGCATGTTTAAATTTCAAGGCTCTTTAATTCTACTTTGGCACTCTAACCATTTGAGTCATCCAAGCGGGTTTTAACCCCTTGTTATCAGGCAAGCAACGGGCTAAAGCCACGTTGGAGGTATTTTATGATTTTAAAGTACCAAAGTAGAATTAAGAATTACGTGGGATAGTCGTCAGGCGAATGTTTTTATAACGTCATTTTGTTTGACTATTCAAATAAGTGAAAGAAATTAAATAAGATGTCCCATAATGCGAAGTATTTTTTTTGTCTAAGGATCTTTTGAAAGCCGCACATAGCCTTAGCTACAGCCTGTCCCGAACCCCGATTCGGGATAAGGATTTCAAAGGATTTTTAGACGGAAAAAAGACGAGTATAATGGCACATGTTATTTAATTTCTTTCACTAATCGCTTTTAATAAAGGGGTTCGCCTGACGACTTTTCGATTTAATTTCCTGTTAAAACCTTCAATATAGTATAAAATGAAAAAGCAAGAATCGCATATTAGGAGTATTCTCAAAGGCTTGACCTGGCGATTTTTGGCTACGGGAAGCCTCATACTAATTGTCTATTTGGTAGATGGTAGTATTGGTAAGGCGTTAGAAATAGGTGCTTACGAATTTGTACTCAAATTACTCATCTATTACGGACACGAGCGTGCTTGGAATATTTACCTGCAAGGGAAAGAACAAACCCCCAAAATCAGTTTGTATAAAACTATTTTGTGGCGGTTGATAGCTTCATCTACTACTTTTTTGATTGCCTATTTTGTATTGACAGAGAGTAGTACAGGTATAGAAAATAAAGCACTTATTGTAGTAGGCATTGAGTTTGTCACGAAATTCATCACTTATTATTTACACGAAAGAGCATGGCAAATGTTGCCACGCGGTTCGATTAGAAGAATATTAAAAGATAAGATGAGAGGTTGATTCGTTATTCGTTATTCGTTATTCGTTAACTCGTTAACTCGTAACTCGTTAACTCGTAACTCGTTAACCCGCAACTCGTAACTCGTAACTCGTTAACCCGCAACTCGCAACCCGTAACCCGTATAACTCGAAACACAAAATTTATGAAATACAGTGATTTTGCCCCCGAATTAATGGATATAGCGCGTCGTGCAGGCGCAGCAATTATGGAAATTTATACTTCAGAAGATTCAGATTTTGGAGTAGAAGCCAAGTCTGACGATTCGCCACTAACGAAAGCTGACAGTTTAGCCAATATGGTGATTTGTGAAGCATTGGAAAAAATGACGCAGCGTTTTCCTGTTGTTTCGGAAGAAAATAAAGCCGTTGATTACGAAACACGAAAGGAGTATGACCATTATTGGTTGGTGGATCCTTTGGATGGTACAAAGGAATTTATCAAGAAAAACGGTGAATTTACGGTCAATATCGCACTCGTACACGAGCAGCGTGTGGTCTTTGGTGTCGTGTACGCACCGGTGTTGGATGAAATGTACTGGGCAGCAAAAGACGAAGGCGCGTTTTTGATACAAAACGATGAAAAGCAGCAACTTACGGCGGCTTCATTTGGTATGAATGACAAGGCTTTGCGTGTGGTTTGCTCCCGTTCGCACCTCAATGAAGGCACCCAAAAATTTGTGGATGCTCTTACCGAACCCGAATTGGTCGCCAAAGGCAGTTCGCTCAAATTTCTTATCCTCGCGTCTGCCAATGCAGAGTTATACCCACGCCTCGCCCCTACGATGGAATGGGATACAGCAGCCGCCCAAATCGTACTCGAAGAAGCCGGGGGAAAAGTATTGCAAGCCGATACCAAAACACCGCTTTTGTATAATAAAGAGAATTTGTTGAATCCGCATTTTATTGCTTACGGGGCGATGTCGTGATTCGTTAATAGCACAAATCTCCAATGGAACATGTTCCATTGAATAAGCGAAACCAATGTGAGATTTGTTTTTCGATATAAAAAATTGCGCTCAAAGTTGCCTTGCATTTTCAAAATGCAAGGCGACTTTGAGCGCAATTTTTTATGGATGAATTCGATTTGACAACAGCCATTTTCAACTAAAATACAACAACACTACGATACCACCACAACACTAAAAACTACTATTGACCGTCATACGCACACCGCTAAATGCGGGTTCGTAGCGACACACGCCGCCTGTGCAATTGATGCCGTCGGGTTGGCGGACGTAGGCGAGAGAAAATTTATTCGCTTTCTCTGCATACGATACATAAATAGTGTAAAAATGCGCCGGGCGCGACGTATCATCAATCGTAATATTCGATTTTTCATAGAATTTTTTCGGATCCAATGTCACCATATCTGCGATGGAAAACGACCATTTTGGTGCGATGCTGTATTCGATTAGTGCGAATGCCCATTGTCCATAATCTTGCTCCGTGTTGAGGTATTGCAACTCCATCCGCAGTGACCTTTTACGGTCAAATTTGTACACAATTTCCGTGTACGGCGTGATGCTTCGCACGAGTGGTACATTGGGTTTGACCTCAAAAACCTCCTGATTATACTGCTGAAATTGCAAACCACCGGTCACTGCCCAGGGCGTTTTACGTTTTTTATATTTACCAATCAAATGCACCTCGCGGTAAAGCAGTAAACCGTCCAAATCATTAATATTCGAGAAATTGATTTCACCGCTCCACGATTTATTTAATTTGAACTGCATATCTGCTTGAAATGCCAACTCGCCCAATTCTTGCGTAGCGGCGTTGTAGCGAGTGGTTAGTCGTTTCGAGTTTTCGCGTGCCATTGGCGGTAGAAAATTACGGACAACTTGTATGGTATTATCGCCTGGATTGACGCGAAGCGGGAAGTTTTCGGTGCGCTTGGCTTGCAGCGTCAAACCAAAACCTTTGCGCGAATAAGTTGCACTTGCAAACAAGACCGAACCAGGTTTGCGTTGATAAGTGACCAAATAATTACCGTAAACATTATCGCCTGTAATCGTTGGGAGTTCATTGATATTGTATTGTTCCACTACCCGCCCCATGGTATCAACGACGACGCCCGTAGGCGAAATAATCGCTTCGGGCGTCTTGATAGAGCCTTCGAGATATACCGAGAAATCACCCATCATCAGCGTATTGTATAGCGTGAAAGCGTAAACATTATATTTTGGTTTGAAAAAGAAATCACCAAAATTGTTCAGCGAAATATCTGCGCCGATATTCCGAATAATATCGGCGTTCAGCGAGCGATTGACTATACCAAAACCCGGCGAGATAGAAGCCGTTTCGTTTAGCATTTCGAAGCCCTCAATATTGAGCGCATTCACGAGCGCAGAATAGGTTCCGGTGATAGTATTTTGTTGTGAAAACGGGTTGCGCTGCTTGCCGGAAAAGGCTTTGATGCGCCAATCTTCGTTCATATCATAAGTCAGCCGCAAGCCGAGCATCGAGTTGTCGATAGCTAAAAAGCGTTCTTCGTAAGCACGAAAAATGATGCCACTACCAATTTGGTCATAATAATTTCCGACGGTGATACCGAGCTTATTGACCTGCTTACCGATTTGCCAAAAGCCAATGCCTTGTCCTGAAAAAGCGTCTTGCGGATTGGGCAGATTGGAATTTTGATACATATCAAATCGCAATTTGAAATCATAACCCGATATGCCATAATTGAGATTGAGCCATGCTTCGCCGCCTGTTTTTAGGTAGTCGTATTGCGGCGTATTGGCTGCGCCAATCGTTGTATCTCGTTCGAAGTAATTCCCATTGGCTTGCAATTGTCCCGAAAATGTACCTTGTGCGTACAATTGAAATGCAAATAAGGAGAGGAGTATTGTTTGGATAAGAAACTTCATAGTAGTATCGTGATTTGTGACTCGTATATTCGTAATTCGCAAAGGGCGTTTGCTGTACGAAATTATTTATGCCTTTTTCCTGAGTAGTAAGTCAAACTAATTATGATAAGTTCATTTGGCGAAATTTGTCCGATTACTTTGTTGGAGAACATCCAGCGTAGCTACGGCTATGCTGAATAACCTCCGCCTCGTACTCGAAAAAAATTCACTCAAAGCAACATATCATAATTAGATTGACTTACTACTGAGTACACTGTTTTATAAATTTATTTACATTTTTTGACGTTTATTTTGAAATGAATCGAATCAAAAATGACGCGAATACTCACTGTATTTAAGGATTTTTTGGTGAAGAGTCATTTTAAAAGAAATACTCAAAAAAGTAAATAAATTTGTGAAACAGTGTACTGAGTATCAGGAAAAAAATAAATGCATATTTTCGACTTGTTCTTTTTCCTTTATAATAAGACAAGTCTCGCTCTTATATTTCATAGTTCGCTGAAAGCGAATTTGACTTGAGCTTGATGTTTGAATTTAAATTTACAATGAGTGCAAGTTATGAAATATAAAGATATAAAAATTCAAAATAATGTAAATTATACGACGTATATACACAATAAAAAAGCCTTCCCATGAATGAGAAGGCTTTTTTTACAAAAAAAATATGAATTATCTTTTCGTCAACCGAGTTGTGTGCAGTATCGAACCTACATCGTCTATAAATTGCAACAAATAAGTACCGCGCATCACATCACCTACATCAAATCGGCGAGTATTTGCCATCAAATCAAATATTTTCACTTGTTGCCCTGTGATATTATACAAGACAACTGTTTTTATTTTGCTATTTTCTGGTAATACCACAAAATCTGTAGCCGGATTTGGATAAATCGTAAAATTATTTTCGGTCGGTTCCTCTACGGAAACGGCAGTGGCATTGCAAGTATAAGTATTCTCTTGAACAGTATTGAGACTATCCAATGGGTCATAGATCAACATACGGACAACACCATTACCTTCTGTGTTATTGACTTTAAAATTTGGCTTCATATCCCCCTCTTCACCCGGCTCCAAGGTGAAATCACTCATAGATTTGGCCGGTCCCCAACACAAAACATTATCACAAATCAAAGTTTGCCATTCATCAGGAACCTCTTCGATTCTTTTCCATCGCAGTTTCAAAATCCCATTCGTATTATTAACCACTTTTGAAGGGGCTTCAATTAATGCTGTGCTTGGGTCGCCCGATACATTGACTGGCGAAGGTGCCAAAATAAAATCCTGTGCCAAAAGCCCCGCACTAAAAAATGCAATTGCCATCAAACTTAGTACAATTCTTCTCATTTTTTTTAACTTTAAATGTTTTGTAATCCTTACTTTATTTTATACAAAAGATTGATTATCAATTTTTTGTATAAATCGTAAGTGTGAATTTAATTTTATTTTCAGATGTATTGTTCCGCAATATATGAATAATTATGGTAAGAATCTATCCTTTAACATTATTTTATGACTAATTTATGCAATAAGCCATCCATGTAAATGGTTTACAAAGTCATTTTTGGGGAAAATAAACTCCAAATTTCGAGCAATGAAAGTTTTGGAATTTGGGTTTTGGAATTTGTTATGAGGTATTTGTCTATCATATTGCTCCTGTTTCCATTTTCGCTTTTGGCGCAGGATAGCCTGCGATTACAAGTTATTTGTGTAGATAAAAATGATGGTTTTCTCAAAAAAAATATCACTTATAATACCAATCACCAAAGCCCGACAACCATCATTCCGCAACTCAATCAAATCTTATTACAGCTTCACGGTAAGGGCTATCTTGCCGCCTCCGTCGATAGCCTTAGTACGAATAACAGCCTACACACTGCGCACCTGTATGTAGGTGATGTATACGAATGGGCGAGCCTCCAAAACGGTAATATTCCCGGTGTTTTTCTAAATAAAATTGGTTTCAAAGAACGTTTTTATTCCGATAAACCTTTTCATTATCGCGAAATAAAAAATATACAAGAAAAACTTCTTGCTTATGCTGAGAATAATGGTTTTCCATTTGCTCAAATTTGGTTGGATAGTATTTATATCAATGAAAATAAAATCGCTGCCCACCTCTATATGAAACGCAATCAAGCGATTGTTTTTGAAGCGATTAATGTGGAAACGGAGACGAAAATTTCCGAAAAATACCTCTCTGGTTATCTCGGTATCAAACCCGGAGATTTGTACGAAGAAGGCAAGGTCAAAAAAATTAGTAGTCGCATCCGTGAGTTGGCATTTCTGGAAGAAGAACGACCGCCGAATATTACTTTCGTGAAAGATAAAGCAACCGTCAATTTATTTTTGAAAAATAAAAAAGCGAATCGCTTTGATTTTCTCATCGGTTTCTTACCCAATAATAGCGAAACGGGCGGTCTTCTCCTTACGGGAAATGCCGAAATTGACCTCAAAAACCCTTTTGGAACGGGCAAAGAAATCAGGCTCGAATGGGAACAACTTCGCGCCGGTACGCAGCGGCTTCAATCCGAATTTTTGTATCCTTATTTTCTCGGTTTGCCTTTTGGTTTTGAGGTCGATTTTGATTTGTACAAACGTGATTCGAGTTACTTGGATTTGGTGCGTGATATTGGCGTACAGTATCATTTTGAAGGTGGCAATTATCTCAAAGCTTTCTGGAATGTAACGGCAACCAACCTTTTGGAAATCAATGAAAATCAAGTCATTGCAACGCGCCGTCTACCCACAAATATTGACATCAGCAACTCGACTTATGGTTTAGAATATCGTTATGAAAAACTGGATTATCGCTTCAATCCGCGCAAAGGTTATGACCTCACGATACGCGCAGGCGCAGGTACAAAGCGCATAGACCCCAGCCAAAAAATCGCCGACCTCAGCGACCCAAATGACCTGACTTTCGACTACGCAAGCTTGTATGATACGCTTCAATTGAAGAGTTTTCAGTATAGTTTGAATATCAATATAGCGCGATACTGGCAGCTCAATAAACGGAGTACAATAAAAACAGGTGTGCAAAGCGGTTGGCGTATTTCGCAGAATGATTTGTACCAAAATGAACTGTTTCGTATCGGTGGAAATCGACTTTTACGCGGTTTCGATGAAGAGGCGGTTTTTGCGTCTTTATACACCGTATTTACGACGGAATATCGGTTTTTAATTGGTCAAAATTCTTATTTGTACGCCTTCGGAGATTATGCCTATATCGAAAATAAAAGTGTGGAAAATAGTATCCGTGACCAACCCTTCGGTTTTGGTGCAGGGATGACTTTTGAGACTCGTGCAGGGGTTTTTGGTATCAGCTACGCACTTGGGCGACAGCTGGGCAATCCGATTGATTTTCAGACGGGAAAAATACATTTGGGTTATGTGAGTTTGTTTTAACTCAACTTAAAATTCAGGATAGTATTCGACAGAAATAGGGTAAGAAATTAATATCAGGAACAAAATAGATGTATATTCTCGACTTGTTCTTTTTCCTTTATACTTTACCAAAATTTCCTTAGTGAAAGAAAATTAAATAAGATGTGCCATTATACTCGTCTTTTTTCCGTCTAAGAATCCTTTGAAATCCTTATCCCGAATCGGGGTTCGGGACAGGCTGTAGCTAAGGCTATGTGCGGCTTTCAAAAAATCCTTAGACAAAAAAAGGTTCTTTGACAATTTTTGCAAAAAAGCCCCTCCCTTTCTCCAATGTGGTTTTAACCCATTGTCGTTCAGCTATTTATTGCAATGGGCTAAAGCCACATTGGAGGAAAATACAAAAAAGCCCCTCCCTTTCTCCAATGTGGTTTTAACCCATTGTCGTTCAGCTATTTATTGCAATGGGTTAAAGCCACATTGGAGGAAAATGCAAAAATTGTCAAAGAACCAAAAAAAAATACTTCGCATTATGGGACATCTTATTTAATTTCTTTCACTTAAGTAGTGAGACAAAAATATCCTTACTTTTTGACGGTTTCTTTTTCCGCTATTTTTCCCTACAAAAATCCTTATCCCGAATCGGGGTTCGGGACAGGCTATAGCGTAGGCTATGTGCGGTTTTTGTAAGAAAAAATATCGAAAAAATAACCACGTCAAAATTGTAAGCCTATTTTTGTCCCACTACTTACAGTGAGTATTCGCGTCAAATTTGGCTCACATAAAAAAAAATAACGGCGTGAAGATGTAGCGTTTATTATCTTTTTATCCCTGTGCATTATCCCGTATAGTTATCGGAATGAGGACACAAAATCGAATGAACCTCTGTTTTCCAACGGGGCAGGCGTGAAAGTAAATTAAGGTCTCGAAAAAACAGCGAATGAAGCTCAACTTTACGTATGACAATAATAATAATACATTGTAGAAACACCTTTTTGGTCAAATTTTTGTAATTTCGTGCTTCTTTGAAAGAATAAAAAACGTACATTTATATAAAACTCTGATACTTTTCGATAAAAAAAGTAGTGGTAAAGTCTCACTTTGTGTGTCTATAAGTAGTGAGACGAAAATGGGCTTACAATTTTGACGTGGTTATTTTTTTGATAGTTTTTCTTGCAAAAAGCGCACGTAGCCTATGCTACAGCCTGTCCCGTACTTGATTTGGGATAGGGATTTTTGTAAGGAAAAATAGCGAGAAAAGAAACCGTCAAAAAGTAAGAATATTTTCTTTCACTTATACTACACAAAAAAGATTAAATTCCACCAACAAAATAAAATAACTCGAATTAAGGGGCGTTAAACTCGGAAGTTATACCTTTTAATTTGCAACTCAATTTAAAATGAAGTTGATTAGACATCTTATCATATTTGCAGCTACTTTATTTGTAGTTGGTACAACGACGGCGCAGGATATTCACTTTTCGCAGTTTTATCTCTCACCGCTCAACCTCAACCCCGCAATGACGGGACTGATGGAGTGTAACCATCGACTGACTGCCAACTATCGCAACCAGTGGCAGAGCGTCCTCAAATCGAATGCCTTCAATACTTACTCCGTATCTTACGATATGCGTGTTCCTGTTGGGCGATACGATAATTTTGGCTGGGGATTGAGCTTATGGGGTGACCGAGCAGGAGAGCTGAACTTTTCTACGATGGAGGCACGTACGCACTTTGCGTATAGCAAGCGTATTGCAGGCTCACGCAAAAGCGCAACCCATATCTCGGTAGGTGCTGAGGCAGGTGTTGCACAGCGTAGCATCGACTTTCTCAACGCGCGTTGGGGAACACAAAACGACGGCGGTGTATTTAATCCCAACCTTCCGACACAAGAAGAATACGATTATAATAATTTTCTATTTGCCGATGTATCCGGTGGAGTGCTTTTGTACGGCGTACTCAACGAAACTTCTAATTATTATGTTGGTGGTACATTTAGCCACCTTAACCGCGCCAACCAATCTTTTAACGATGGTGATGGCGAAGGCGAAGAATTTGAAGCTTATTATAGCAAACTGACGATACACGCCGGAGGTGAATTTATGCTTACAGACCGTATTGGTTTAGTTCCCGGCATTGTTATTTTCGACCAAGGACCGTCGTTTCAACTGAATACAGGAACAAGTCTTAAATTTAATCTCGGTAGTGGTAGACGCAACGCACTCCGCCAAGCCTTCCACCTTGGTTTGTGGGGTCGTCTCTCCAATCGCCTTGATAGAGGTGTCTGGATGGACGCGATCATTCTTTCTACCCGTTTTGATTTCGAAGAGTTTACACTCGGCTTTAGCTACGATGTCAATATATCAAGCCTACAAGCGGCGTCTAATTCCAATGGCGCGTACGAGCTTTCTATCTCCTACAAAATCTGTAATGGCGATAGACGTGGTGTGATGTGTCCGACTTTCTAAGGAACGACGCAAAAATAAATTCAGATTTTGACTTGTTCTTTTCTCCTTCTTCTTCGTTATGAAAACCCTTGCGTAGCTTTGCCATGTACGGTTTTCATGCCTCGAAAAAGAAAAAAATAACGGCGTCAAAAAACTCAATTTATTTAATTCCTGATACTTAGTGAATTTTTTAGTGTTAAAAAAAAGAGCGAATGACAACAGTTATTCGCTCTTTTTTGTATTAGGAATGACGCAAAAATAAATTCGGATTTTGACTTGTTCTTTTTCCTTTATACTTCACCAAAATTTCCTTAAATACAGTGAGTATTCGCGTCAAATTTGGTTTGTCTAAAGAAAAAATAACGACGCGAAGAATATACATTTATTAAGTGAAAGAAAATAAATGACTTGCCCCATTATGCTTGTTCTTTTCTCTTCTAAAAAACACAAAAAATAGTTCCGTAGCTATGGCTATGTAACGATTTTTTGAATTCTTTAGAAGAAAAAATTACGGTGCATTATGGAACAATTTATTTAATTTCTTTCACTAAGTATTGCAACCATGATTAATATTTCCGATTCGGATAAAAAGCGAGTGGTCATTATAGGTGCCGGTTTTGGTGGCTTGACGCTTGCTCGCAAACTCGCGCGACAGAACTTTCAGGTTATTCTTATCGACAAGAATAATTACCACCAATTTCAGCCTTTATTTTATCAAGTGGCAATGTCGGGATTAGAACCCAGTTCGATAGTATTTCCTTTGCGGAAAACTTTTCAGCGGCGCAAAAATGTTATCATAAGAGTCACCGAAGTGGAACGTGTCGATCCTGCGGCAGGGATAGTTCACACGTCATTGGGGAGCTTGAAATATGACCATTTGGTGTTGGCTATTGGCGCAGATACCAATTTTTTTGGCAATAAAAATATCGCTTCCAAAGTCATTCCGATGAAGTCCGTTTCAGAGGCTTTATACCTTCGCAATAAGATATTGGAGGATTACGAAAAAGCGGTCACGACTGCCGATTTTGAAGAGCGGCAAGGTTTGGTAGACATCGTAATCGTAGGCGGCGGACCAACGGGTGTAGAGGTCGCAGGCGCATTGGCGGAAATGAAAAAATACATTTTACCGAAAGATTATCGGGACGAATTGGATTGTGATGAGGTGGATATTCATGTGATACAAGGGGCTGATACATTGTTGAAAGGAATGTCGAAACAGGCAGCCGAAGCCGCCGAACGATTTCTGACGCAGTTGGGTGTTCAGGTCAAAAAAAATACGCGGGTTACGGATTTTGATGGTGAATATGTTTATATGAATGATGGTACAAAAATCCGTGCGAATAAGGTGATTTGGGCAGCGGGTATTATCGGTAATACCATCGAAGGTTTGCCCGACGAACTGATTACTCACAGCCGCCGCATTCGTGTGAATGAATATGGTCAAGTACTGGGTTTTCCGAATATTTACGCCATCGGTGACATCGCTTACCGCGAAACGGAAACTTACCCTTACGGACATCCTCAGGTTGCACAGGTCGCCATTCAACAGGCTAAAAATGTGGCACGAAACCTCAAAAGTATTCAAAATAAAAAGCCGCTAAAGCCCTTTGTCTATAATGACAGAGGTTCTATGGCAACCATCGGTAGACATCGCGCCGTAGTGGATTTGCCACGCCTTCGTTTTCAAGGTGCATTTGCTTGGTTTGTGTGGTTAATCATCCATTTATTTGCCATTTTAGGCGTAAAAAATAAGCTTTTTGTTTTTCTGAATTGGTTGTGGAATTATTTTACCTACGACCAATCACTACGATTGATGATAAAGCCGCGTGTTCCGAAAGAGGGGGTTGTCGATAATGTTAGTTAAAGAAAATGGTTCTTTGACAGATGTAAGTAGTGAGACAAAAATATCCTTAGTAGTAAGTCAATCTAATTATGATATGTTGCTTTGAGTGAAATTTTTTCGAGTATGAGGCGGAGGTTATTCAGCATAGCCGTAGCTACGCTGGATGTTCTCCAACAAAGTAATCGGACAAATTTCGCCAAATGAACTTATCATAATTAGTTTGACTTACTACTTAGTGAAAGAAATTAAATAAATTGTTCCATAATGCGCCGTAATTTTTTCCTCTAAAGAATTCAAAAAATCGTTGCATAGCCATAGCTACGGAACTATTTTTTGTGTTTTTTAGAAGAGAAAAGAACAAGCATAATGGGGCAAGTTATTTATTTTCTTTCACTTATTCGTTTTTCGTCTGTTCGTTTGTTTTTTTTGCGTGAGGGATAGGAGGTGTTGTTTGAACGTAATGTAGCGATAGCGGAATGGAGAGAGTGCCGGATAGCCCGACCCCCGACTGATAAGGAGGGGGGCACGCCCTAACTTAGGGAAGACGAAAAAAATAATCTACCCACTTTACTCGTCCTTTAGATTAACCTACTCATTTTACGTCGGATTGTAGCAAAAAAAAAGCGCTCCAGGAAGAGCGCCATTAATAGAACAATAGGAATGAGATTTTGGAATGTAAATGCGAGGTCTGTTTTTAATATAATCAATTACATAAACTACACTTTACATTGCGTATTATTACTTTGGAACACGGGATAAATAAGTTTACCATCTTGGGGAGGTTATTTATCTCGCGTCTCTTTGTTTATATCACAAATATAATCTAAAATAAAACAGGATATGTGATTCAATTCCTGAATGTGTGATATGAATACCTGAAATGCCTTTTCTATGGCTTAAAGTTGTTTTAAATTTCAAGTAAGTGGTTGGGGAAGACGAAAAAATAATCTACCCGTCTAAATCGTTCCTTTTCTCATATGTTTCACTAATTTTTCCTTACGTAGCTCGGCTATGCGCGTCAAATTTAGCCAAACATATAAAAAAAATAACTTCTTCATTTGGGGTAGATTATTTTCTTCCTCTTCCCTTATATAAGTGCGATTTGTGAATTTTAAATTTAAATTATTTAAATGTATTTATTTTTTATTTAAATAAAATCAATTAAATCACATATAAATAACTGATAATCAATCTATTTTATTCCTGATACTTATCTGATATTTCGTTGAATTTTGGTACTTGGTATTTGGAGTTTTATTAGGCGTCTCGATTTTTTATAGCTTCCATAAAATCATCTTTTCGTTTGGTACTCAGTGGGACTTCGAGTTCATTATCCATGATTATTTGCCCGCCGTCGCGTCGGGTGTATTGTGCTACATGGTTGAGATTGATGAGGTAAGACCGGTGTGGCTTAAACATATCCGGATGGTTGATCATTTCGCTGAGTTGATATAGTTTTTTGGAAATGAGTATGGGTTTTTTGTCGGTCAAAAAAACATTGGTGTATGAACCGTTGGCTGCCAGACAAATAATGTCTTCAACATGGATAAAAATATAGCCATCCGAAACAGGAAGGGCAAGACGGTGAGTGATTTGTTTTGGGTTTAGGTTGGAGCGTAATGTGTTGATTTTTTGGGTATAGTTTGTTTGGAGTTCGTGGAGTTGTTGCGCTTTATTGACCGACTGAATGAGGTCGGCAATCTCGATGGGTTTGAGCAGATAATCGACGGCAGAGCTACGAAAAGCCTTGATGGCGTATTCCTGATAAGCGGTCACGAAGATAATCATAAAATCAGGTGACTCAAAATAATTGAGCAATTGAAAGCCACCTTCGCCGGGCATTTCTATATCCAAAAAGACGAGCTGTGGTTGGAGACTTCGCACCGCAGTCACCGCTTCTTGTACGTTCCCGACCGCAGCAACGACTTTTACTTGCGAACAATATTCGTTGAGATAGCTTTCTAATACGCGTCGCGAAGGTGCTTCATCATCTACAATAATTGCTTTTAATGATTTCATAGTTTCGTTTTGACGAGTTGATGCGTTGACGAATTGACGAGTTTCGCTACGCGAAAAGAACAATTCAGACGGGTAGATTATTTTTTTCGTCTTCCCTAACTCCTCAATTCGTCAACTCCTCAGCACGTCAATTAGGTATTTGTATGATAACTTTTGTGCCTGCGGCAAAATTATTTTCTTCGAGGTCTATTATATTAACTTTAATTTGTTGTGTTTTATTATAATTCAATAATTTAAGTCGTTCTTGATTGGCGGTCATAGAGAAAGATGGGTTTTGGGTGCTGCGTTTGCTTTTGATTTCTACGGCTTTTTTTCGTCCTACGCCATTGTCTTCAATGATAATTTGGAGTGTGTTGTTGTTTGTTTTGTTGAATGAAATATAGAGTTTTCTGTCTTTGATTTTGTGTAATAAACCATGTTTGAAGGCATTTTCAACATAAGGTTGGACAAAAAGCGGTGGGATTCGAATATCTTCATGTTCGAGTTTTGGGTCAATATCCAGTCGAATTTCGGTATTTTCAAATCTCAATTTTTCGAGGTCAAGATAGAGTTGTAATGCTTGTAATTCTTCTTCGAGTGGCACCCAATCTTTGCTCGAATGATTGAGATAAACACGCATCAGGCGTGCAAATTTGCTCAAATATTCATTTGCCAGCCGTTTTTCATTCAAAATAATAAATTCCTGAATACTATTTAGCGCATTGAATATGAAGTGCGGGTTCATTTGGGTTTTGAGGGCAGTGAGTTGGCTGCTGCGGAGTTGTTGTTTGTAGTAATTTCGCTGTGCGATTCGCTGTGCATTTTCTTTGTAAAAAAAGTAAGATACTGCGGCTACCGCAAAAATACACATGAGTATAAACCAGAGGCTTTGCCAGTACGGTTTTTTGATTTCAATATCAAAGCCGACGACTTCGCTTTCTTTTCCATTTTTGTTGTGGGTCTTTAGTTCAAAAGTGTATGCACCGGGCAGTATTTTAGGATAAGGGGCGGATGTTGTGGAGGTGCTTCTCCAATCCTCGTGTTCGCCCAAAAGCCGATAAACGTACTCAAAATCAGTCTTGCAATAAGGAAAAATACTCGTAAAATTGATATTAAATGTATTTTGGTGATAAGGTAAACTATAATTTGTCACGGGGTGTTCGACGCCTTGTATTTCGATGTTTTGGATGATGGGAACAGGCAGTTTTTCGAATATTTGGGTTTCGTAATTAAGACTTATCAAACCATTTTTCGTGCATAGCCATGCCTCGTTGCCCGATGCTGTAATGTCCGTAATATTATTGGCTGGTATCCCGACCAAAGCATTGTACGTTTTGAGTATTTTCCCTTGATAGTCAGTGAGTAAGAGGTCGTTTTGTGTTGCTATCCAGACATGTTTTTCGCTACATTTGATGAGGCGAACTTCTCCATAACCTTTGTATATATCACTACGACAATCAACATGTAAGCTGCCATTTTTAAGAATCACAAAGCCACCGCCCCTCACACCAACCCACATATTTCCATCCGATGATTGTTCAAAACAATTGGAAATAAAAGGCGTATTTTTTTCAATAAAAAAATCGCGTATCGTATCGCGAGTGTTGATGACAGTCCTATTGCCGAGCCCTATCCATATTTTATCTTTTGGGGCGTCATAATGAATCGTATTGATAGGCGATTTAAATAGATCATCTTCCAATAAATATCCTTTTGCATACTCAAAAGTATCTTTTTTCCAATATTTAGAAAATTGATTATGTGACGTTTGTGTAATGTCATCTTGATGAAAATGATATAATCTGTCTCTACCCCCTCGTATCAGTATCTCATTATTGGGCAATATAAATGCTTGTTTTATGCTACCTCCAACGATGGTTTGTTCGTAGTTATTTTTATTTTTTTTAAATTTAAACAAGCCATTTGCCCACAAATATTGGATAGGCGAATCATAAAAAATATCTGTGATATTTGTTGCTCTATCGGTATTGTATTCTTGTATCAATTTTTTGCTGTCGGTACTCCAGTGCAGTATTTTATTTTGTATCGTGCCTATCCAAAGATTTCCTTCCTCATCGAAGGCAGCCGAAGAGGGGACGGAAACTTCCAGGTCGCTATTTTGAAGCGTATACAAACTGATATTTAAATCCGGAACAACAAATACACCCTCGCACAAAGAACTTATCCATATATTTTTTTCATTGTCCACCAATATATTAGAAGTATTGGTTTTGGGCAATAATCGTAAGCCGTCCTTGTGCCGTAATGCGCCCTTTGAGGTACAGTACCAGATGTCTCCATTTGCCAGTTTTTTGATATTATTTATCCTAAAATTTTCGGGCAGATTATACTTCTCCAAGGCATCAAAAACAGCAAGGCTGTCATTCTTTATGGTGTAAATATGTTTTGGAACATTGCGAGAATCTATCAGAAGTGTCTGATCGCACGTTAATTGAAAGGCTTTTAGCCGCATCCGTCCTTTTAGAGTTTTGATTTTGACAATTTGCGAAGTCTGACTTGCTTCATCGTAGCGAAAAAACTCATCGCTACCCGCCATCATTACCGACAATATGCCTTCGGCATAAGTCATATAATACATTCTCTTATTTTCGGAGCCGGAATAAATGTTTTCGTAAGTATTTTTTTCGGGCGAATAACGAACTATCTGATTGATTATCCGCACATAAATGTCATCATTATTGCCGACGACCATTTCTACATAATGACCCTCTTGAGTAAATAGTGGATGCTCATAAACCGCCATACTATCGACACGTATTCGCACGATTTGATTCGCAAAATTATGACTCCAAATATCGCCCTTCGAGTCTTGATGAACGGTATTGAAATCGTAACTAATCAGGTCGGGATGGTCATTATAGGTCTTAAAATCCTTACCATCGTAGCGAGTCAATCCATTTTCCGTACCCATCCACATATACTCGCTACTGTCTTGCATCATCCAATACACGGTGTTGGAAGGCAAGCCATCGTAGGTCGTAATATGATGATACCATGGATGTTGTGCGTACCCACTGACCACAAAAAAAGTAAATGATATGAGAAGTAATGCGCGAATGAGTGAATTTTGAATGAAAGAATAACTGATGTTACACAAAACCCCTAAAACGCCTTTAGGCGTGACCGATATGGTAGCTCCAAGTGTCAACTTAGGGGCTATAATTAATAAAAGATATTGAGTACCGTCAGGTACGGTCTATTGCAAGGGGTGTCGTTCGTACCTGACGACACTTAAATATAGGCTAAAATCCTTACCTATGATGAATCCATAGGCTACCAAATCAAACACATCCAACGATGTTTTTTAGATATTGCATAACATTGTGAATAATAATATCAATGTTGCAATATAGCACATTTGCAGGACATTCATTGTAAGTTCTCAATAAATGAATTTTGAATGAAAGAATATAGAGGTTTTAATTTTGTGATTTTAGGTAATATTTGCTGATTTTAGCGGAAAATGATTCATTCATTCAAAATTCATTCATTCATTCATTCAAAATTCACACATTGTTTACTCGTCGAGTTGATAAATATCGCGGAAGTTTCTACCTTTTTGGTCAAAATCTAAACCATAGCCGACCAGAAATTTATTGGGTACAGAAAAGCCAATATAATCCACCTTTACATCGTATTTTAATGCGTCAGGTTTGAGAAGGAGAGCAGCCAAACGAGCAGATTTCGCGCCCTGTTCGAGCAGTCGGGGCATAAATTCGTAGAGTGTTTTTCCGGTATCAATGATGTCTTCGAGTACCACAACTTCCCTACCGCTGACATCTGTATCAAGTCCAATCACTTCATTGACCGTTCCGGTTGAAGTCATCCCTTTATAAGAAGTCAATTTTACGAAAGTAATTTCGCATTCAAACTCAAATTGCTTGAATAAGTCGGCTGCGAAAAAAACACCGCCATTGAGTACACCAATGAAAAGCGGGTCTTTGTCCCGATACACTTGCGTGAGCATTGAAGACAATTCGCCTATTCGCGCCTGAATATCAGTCTCTTCGATGTATTTTTTGAAATTTTTTCCGTTGACTTGGATACGGTTTGCCATGTGTATGCTATTATTTTTGCACAAACATAACGTTTTTTTACGAGTTGTTGAATTGACGAGTTGTTGAGTTGACATTATTTTTTTGCAAAGCAAAAATAAAATACGTCAACCCATCAACTCCTCAACTCCTCAACTCCTCAACTCCTCAACTCGTCAACTCGTCAACTCGTCACCTCGTCATCGCTCCTCGCAAATAGATTTTTTCACCTTTAGTGAGTTCATCGCTGCGCCGCATTTGATTTCGCATGAGCAGTAGGTTCAATTTCAAGCCGTATAATTGGGCGATAATATACATGCTCTCATCGCCTTTTACCTTATGAAATGCTTTTTTTCCACGATATTCACTCCGCTTCGGTTCGAGATAAACATATTGGTGCAAAATCAAGGCTTCGCCCGGCTGCAAGTCATTATATTTCCGCAATAGGTGTAAGGAAATACCTTGTGCTGCGGCGATAGATTCGGGTGTATCTTCGGGTGCGGCGACTATCATTTTTACATTATTATGCGTAAAAATGCCGGGACGATACTCGCGCGGAAACAGCTCAGATGTCGCTTTTCCTCTGATAACATACGATGGTGGTGCAGGGCGAGCCATATCCTCAATCAGAGGAACAGCCGTGTTTTGCGGTAGTACCATCACCGGAATAGATTCGACAAAAGCAGAGAATGTTGGTTTGGGAGATTTTTCTTTTTCTGCGACAAAAACGGTACTCGTCATCAAGTCATAATTGTGCAAATCATAACGCTTAATGATTCGAATCAATTTGTCGGCATAATCTGGCGCAGTGGCGTATCCTGCACGTTGCAAACCTCGCGCCCAGCCCACATAATCCGTACGATCCAGCTCAAACAAAGCATCATACCAGGGGCGACTCGTCAGAAAATCGGTATGGTCGGTGTACGACTCCTCCGGACTACAATAGACCCTAAAACACGAAGGCTTTATTTCATCATCCCATTGCCAAAAAGTAGTGCCTGACCAGCCCTTATGACATTTGATGCCAAAGTGATTTTTGCCATCCACTGCAAGCGGGCTATTGCCAAAAGACGATTCTAAAATACCCTGCGACAGCTTGATGCTCGCAGGAATACCACTTTTACTCATCTCCTCAATGGCGATGATGTGGTATTTTTCGATGTAAGACTCAATGGTGTGTGCTAGGTTGTTGCCAAAAGCTGCCTGACTCATCAATACGAGCCCAAACAGCCATAGCTTTGCATAGTTCGATAACATAAGAATAGGGTTTTATAGAGTTTATGAAGTATATAAAGTTTGCAGAATTTACATTGCTCAATGAACTTTATAAATCGGAATTGACCATTAATTGGGCAAAATCCTCAATGACCTCGTTAGAGGTCGAATATTGGTAACAATCTAATAAAAATATATGCCGGTGAGCCTTTAGGTTCACAATATTGAGTACCTAAAGGCACTCTGTACGATTTTTTCACATAAAAAGCTACCAATATTTTGCACCTAACGGTGCTGCCCAATTAATGGTCAATTCCGTTATAAATTATACGAACGCCATACTAGGGATGAAAAACAATAAACACTGCATTTTGACTTGTACTAAATAAACTCTCTTCTAAAAAGTAGGTTATACTAACACATTTATACACCCCAAAACGGATAGTTGTCCTATTATATTTTCAAAAAAAAGTTAATGTAATGTTAGAATGAAAAGTGTAAAATGTTGCGAAAATGTTACCAAACAATATATTTTCAGTATATTGTTTCCTAAATTAAAATTTTGAAGTATGCAATTGTGTCGTCAATTTAATTTAAAATACGCTTCAAAGGCATAATTTTTCTTACATTGAATATGTTTTATGTAGTTACTTTCTCATGAAAAATCGTCATATGTAAGACGATACAATATACATAGTTTGGTATTTTAACATTATTTATATAGTTTCAAAGGATGAAGCATAAATAAATTTAGTTTTGACGAAGTTATCTTGCCTCACCTCAAAGCATTGAAGTGAGTATTTTAAGTGAAAGAAATGGTTCTTTGACAAATCCAGTGAAGTGAATAATAATTTGGGCGTATCCCCCTCCTTATCAGTCGGGGGTCGGGCTATCCGGCACTCTCTCCACTCCGCTATCGCTACGTTACGTTCAAACAACACCTACTATCCCTTACGCAAGGGACGAACAA
>Ga0209185_1000791_pt1 | contig 32629 bp, 28 predicted proteins | sample SidtaG_2_FD_187425 | JGI IMG/M metagenome (GOLD analysis project Ga0209185, IMG submission 187425) | Marine algal microbial communities from Sidmouth, United Kingdom - Sidmouth_Asex2 metaG (SPAdes) (version 2) | ecosystem: Host-associated > Algae > Red algae > Unclassified | place: Sidmouth... | reverse complement strand
CCTATCTTCGATGAGTTGTCAGTTATGTTGTCGTACTTTTCTTTGAGTAACTCAGCGAACCGATATCCATTCTTATTGATACCTAAGAAGATAATAGATTTGTTCTTGTAGTTGTTTTCGAGAATCTGGTAAGCGATTCTATCTGCTTTTTCTGATATCTGCTTATTGTCGAGTATCTTCATTTGTTTCATTTTCTTCTTCAAGAAAACATGTTCCTTTGAAGAGTATCCAATATAAAATTACAACTATGTAGCCATAGTCGTATAATCATTCTATAATTTTACTTGATCCTATATTGTATTGTTACTTTTATAACTCAATATAGTAATACATGAGAAGGGACCTTATAGCGCTTCCAGACAGCTCCAGAGTCTGGATATACCAATGTGACCAGTTTGTATCAGATGATGTAGCAGAGCAGATTCAGAAAGCGCTATATGATTTTACCATGGTCTGGCAATCCCATGGGATGGATGTAGAGTCCTATGCCCAATTATTCCATAAGAAGTTTTTAGTCTTTGTAGCTGATGAATCCAATCTTGTCAGTGGATGCTCTATAGACTCCAGTGTGTATCTCATTAAGCAACTGGAGCAGGCATATAATCTTAGTTTCTTTGATAGACTTAATTTCTCGTATCTGCAAGATGATACGGTTAGCGTCATCAACAGTGCTCAGATTAAAGAAGCTTACGATGATGGTATTATAAATGCAGAGACTTTAATGTTTGATAATCTTGTAAACACTAAGGAGGCATTCATTAATAACTGGGTTATTCCACTCAATGAAAGCTGGTATAAGAGGTATCTATCATAGATGATTTTTAGAGTGTCTTAGTTTGGGTGTAATACAGATTTCAAGCTATTAAGGATTTATAGAACTTAAGCCAACATTCATCGATTAATCATAAGCTATAATTAAGGGAGGGAATTATTTGTCAGATAAAAATCGTTACATCGATATATGATAAAGAAACTAAAGGATATACTCGGCATAGAAGGTGCCAAAATCGATATCTTATTACCAGAGGAGTTAGATCTTGATGATAAGTTGTTAGTAGGAGAGATACTTATGACGAGTCAGAATGATAAGATCGTAGAAGGACTTGAGATCAAATTTATTGAGAAATATAAAAGAGGAAAGAAAGATTCCCTCTTAGTTGACGAGTATGTATTAGGACATATAGAATTAGATTTGATGATCCCGATATTAGCTGATCAAGAGGAACGATTAGACTTTAAGTTGCCATACAATAAAGTGCTTTCAGAAATGGATAGAATCCAAGATTCCAACTTTTTTGGAGGTATAATGGTCTCTATGGCAAAGAAGTTGAAAGGTGTAAAATCCACATATAGGGTAGAAGCTACTGCTTACATTAAAGGCACAAAATTAAATCCTGTGGTAGTTAAGGAAATCGCTGTTTCATAACAAGACTTCCTAAGAGCGTTATGTTGTATTGATCGTCTACAGATAGACATACACACATATGGTACTCAAAGGAATATTTACTCTTTAAGACAACTATCCTTTATTGCTTAGATTTCCTTTTTTCTTCTATCATTTGTAATATTTCCTCATCGGTCTTACCGAGGTTTTCTATAAGAAAATTAGCGTCATCTACTAAGTCATCATTAGGGTATCTTGATATAAATGCTTTATAGTTTACTAACGCGAGTGAATCATTACCAAGATTGTTTTCTATGATGAAACCCTTGAGGAACATTGCGGTAGGTGTCTTTTCGTAATCTGGATATTTATTTATCATCCAATCGTAGATAGATAATGACTTAGGAAATGTCTGAATACTTTTAGCAACTTCAGCAGCTTTAAATAAAAATTCTGGTGCCGCTGTTGACTCAGGATATACCAAGACATATGCTTCACATACATCAACATATTGAAGTGCTGATTTTCTATTTACACCTACATCATCAGGATTGTCAAATATTTTAGCACCCAAAGATTTGACATAGTCATCTACAGAACTTATACTTTCTGTCATGTGGCTTTCTATCTCTGCCTTATTTTTGAAGTCAGGATACATATCCGTAAGGCCTTTAAAAAGGACATTGGCAGCTGCATTCTTATTGTTAGATTTCATAAGTAAGGCGAGATCGTAGATTTTATTATCTATCCCAGCTTCTTTGCCATTATCTTTAATATACGGAAATAAGAATCCGCCTTGACGATTAGTGAGATTTTGCTCTTTAGAGATTTTAATACCTTCTGACAGGTAAGTTTTACGCTGCTCTGCTGACAAATTAGGGTTTGTTAATTTCTGCCCTAATTCTCTAAGATAAGAATTACCTGTCGCCATGCTTGGTTCTGCTATATAGGCTTTTTCTGCCGCTTCCATTGGTTCATTAATAGCAACAGATGTAGCGCTATCATTCTTACATGACACTAAAGAAGAGAGTATAATTACGCAGCTTAAGAATTGATAAAAAGCATTTTTCATATGTGGAATTTTCAATATTAGAATCAAATATATAATTTATCCTTTGGACAAATCCTACAATAGAAGACTATTATCCTCGTAAGCTACAGAATCAATGCTATAACTGTCTTAACTGAGTATAATATATGCTCATATTGGATAGGGAGAAGCTAAGTATGATTACTGTTTAAGGATTTTTTTAAGATATAGATCGCTACTTCCCACCTTCTGAATCTCAAGAAAGAATAGTCCATTAGGTAAGTCTTCGATATCAATAGAATAGGCGCTAATGTTCATCAATGTCTGATATACATTACCCGTAGCATCTAATATTCTTACGTTATAATTGCCAGATATGCCCTTTATATAGACTTTGCTTTCTACTGGATTAGGGAATATAGTAATGGAATTACTCTCTAAGTTAATCTCTTCATTGAGAGCAGTACTTGTTGTATAAGCTGGAAGTTCTACAACATAAGCATCTACAGCAAAACCGTCATCAGAGCCACTCCAGTCAGAATTAAATAATACCCTGGTACCAGAAGGACTCATTACTGGGTGTGGTTCTCCCCAGTAGTTATACTCATCTTCATCAGATCTGTGATGAGCGATTCTATATACATTTGAGCTATTAGGATTGACTTGAGCTATTAATAATTCTTGGTCTAATAAGTCTTGACCATCTTGATCATAACCTATCATTGAAGCGACAAGCCATCCACCTTCTGTATTTTTATGTGCAAGAGATGATATGTGAGTGCCTGATTGTGGGTATGCGTAGCCAAGTTCCGTACCTACTATCGTGGTACAGGCGCCTGTGGCAGGGTCGTAAGCTATTACTTCACCTAAGCAGCCACCTCCTGGACTTTGAGCAAATGCGACGGCATAGTATTGGTCATTGCCTCCAGAGTCTTTTCCTATACATGAATGCTCATTGCCAGATTCAATGTCAAGTGTAAGATCATAAGTGCCATCAGAATTGTAGATGTCTTTTGTGTGTAAATATTTCTGACCACTCGGAAGAGGCATTGCAGCAGTGAAATTGAGATTTGTAACTGCGATTATATCTAAGACTCCAGTAGATATTGTATAAGCATAAGTAGAAGTATTACCACATCTAAATGTGAAAATATCAGAATCCCATGACATCATCTGTACGTCATTTCCTGATTCCATGCCTTCAGTACATCCCGATAATGTTCTAAGGTTGACTAAGGTTGTCTTACTGTCCAGTACGACATTATATTCTACTAAATCTTGGTTGTTATTGTCCAAGTAATAGAGTAGATCGGGGTCTTCAAAATGCCAGTATACTTCTTCTATATCACTCGGATTTATATTAAGATCCCTTATGTACTGATAAGAGAAACCGTCTAATAAAATATGGGTTCCTCCCGGACGCTTATAAAGGATCATACGCGTCTCATCTGCATTCCAAGCTTGGATTGTACTGTACATGGTTCTGATGGTTTCGCCAGAACCTGCATCAGTTATCCTTATAATTGTTGTGCCAAAAGAGGGATCTACTACACTTTGAAGATATCCTGGTTTGGCTAATGGTTGCATGGCATGAGGCATGAGATCATTAGCGATTAAGCCTTGAGAAAGGTCCTGACCGTACAAGAAAATAGAGGAGCATGACACCAAAGTGAAAATAATAGTATTTTTCATATTTCAAATCTAAAACATTTTTAATGTTATTTTGGACAGTGGTTACCACTTATTGTTCTTGATAATAAGGTTGTATATTTCGTTTTAATTAATCTAATTGTAACTATGATCAATATATTCTGGCACAGAAGAGATATAAGAATTAATGATAATGCAGGGCTGTATCATGCGCTAAAAAGTGATAAACCAGTACAACCAATCTTTATTTTTGACACCGAAATATTATCTAAACTTGAAGATAAAAAAGATGCAAGAGTCTCTTTTATTCATGATGAGATCACTAAGTTACAAAAGCAATACGAATCTTATGGCGGCCAGCTGTGGGTCTATTACGGTAAGCCTATAGACGTATGGAAGAAGATATTGAAAGACAATAAAGTTTCTAACGTATATATAAATCGCGATTACGAATCCTATGCACTACAAAGAGACGATTCTATTTCTAAATTATTGGATTCTAAAGGAAGTGAATTAAGGAGCTATAAAGATCACGTTATATTTGAAAAAGATGAGATTCTTAAGAAGGACGGTGACCCTTATGTTGTGTTCACACCCTACAAAAGGAAATGGCTTGAGAAAATAGAAAGCAGGGTAGAGAAAGGACTTTCTTACTACTACAAGCCTTATCCTAATGAGCAATATATAGATAATATCCATAAGACTAAAGTAGAGTCTTCTATTACTTTAGAAGAGATGGGTTTCGAAAAATCACATATCGAGATCCCTTCAACCAGCACATCACAAAAGGTGATTAAGCAGTATAGCGAACAAAGAAATTTTCCAGCTGTAGAAGGGACTTCGCGACTGGGTATACATTTTAGATTTGGTACTATAAGCATACGTCAGAAGGCGTACAAAGCCAGTAAGTTGTCAGATGTTTTTCTATCAGAATTAATATGGAGGGATTTCTACAGTCAGATATTAGCACACTTCCCTCACGTAGAAAAAAATGCCTTCAGAGCTAAGTATGAAGCCATAGAATGGCGTAATAATGAGACTGAATTTAAAGCATGGTGTGAGGGGAAGACGGGGTATCCTATAGTAGATGCGGGGATGCGGGAGCTTAATGCTACTGGATATATGCACAATCGAGTAAGGATGGTCACAGCAAGTTTTCTTACTAAGCATTTGCTGATAGACTGGAGGTGGGGAGAAGCTTACTTCGCAGAGAAATTATTGGACTTTGATTTATCTAGTAATAATGGTGGTTGGCAGTGGGCTGCTGGTTGTGGCACTGATGCAGCTCCATACTTCCGTATTTTTAACCCATACACTCAGCAGGTAAAATTTGATAAACAATGGAAGTATATAAAGAAGTGGGTTCCAGAGTATGACACTGATGCGTATCCAGAAGCCATAGTAGATCACAAGGAAGCAAGGGAGAGGTGTTTGAGGGTTTATAAGGAAGCGTTAGGGTAGAGTCTTAGAGTAAGTCCTCTATTTTTTCGAGCAGCCAAGTTTTGTTATAAACTTCTTTATTTGAGATTATTTTTTCCTTGATTTTTATTAGTTTTTTACTGTCGTAATTTGAGATAATTTTCTTCAGATAACTCGAGAAATTAAGATAGGCAGTTCTTCTATTTATATCTAAGGATTTTTCTCTTCTTATGAATGTTATGAACGCATCATTGGTTGATTCTAAAACTGCAATCTCTTCTAATTCGTAATACGCTGCAATTAATAACATTTTAGAATTTACATTATACCATATGTCATCGTAATTAACTCGACTCAAATATGAAACACAATCTTGAAATTGCTTTCTATAAAAAGCTACTCTTGCTAAATTGAAATTTAAAGCATTCTCTCTTCTTTCTTTATCCAAGAGATCTATGTTAGACTTAATGAAATTTTCAACTTTATCAAACTCACCTACCCTAAGTCCAATTATCACGTAGTTCCTAAAAGAGGTAGGAGAGAGTATGCCTTTATTAAGTATAATATTTTCAGATATCCCCCAATCATATACTGTAAGTGTTTCTTTATGAAAATCCATATTTTCTTTATTAACCCATTTAATACAATAACTAACTAATACATCGAATATTTCTCTTTGCTCATCTTTCGGAAAAGTGTCTATATGCTTAAATGCTTTGTTTTTTAGTGTATAATAATCGTTGGTTAATTCATCATCATTATAGAGATTAAACATTGTTCGATATATATCAACTGCGTGATATTGGGCAATCTCGAAGTTGTCAAATATATTTAAGGGTATTCCTAATTCGAACTCCTCAGTAGATTTATACATTTTCTTCCAGGTTTGAATGTCGATTGCTATTCGTAACTTCTCAATAAGGTAAAATGCATCTAAGTTTTTGATAAGGTCTGCATAGGAGCTGTCTTTACCCTTCTTGAGATTAACTTTCTTTTCGTAGTTAGTCTTTAGATTTTGTATTGTTTTTTCATAGAAATATTTCTGGAGATAGAAATTAGATGATTGATCTATTTCACGATCAAATTCTACGGCTGATTTAGTCATATGCTTCTCTGCCAAGATTTCTATTTTGTCATTTCTTATACTTTCAAGTAACAAGTTGGATTGTAGTATCTTATTATTTTCTAAGTTCTCAATGATCAAGAATTTTTCAAATCTTTCAAGTAGATCGTTACACAGCTTCCTGAATTTAAGATCTGTATAAGATTTCTTCGTTTCTATACTATTCCAGATTGTCTCTTTGTCTTCTAACTCTCTATTGTTTTTTATCGAATCAATCAACTTAACAGCTAATCCGTTGATTCTTGCGTTTACATTATGATATGGTGATTGAATGAATTTATTGAACCTATTCAATTCTGTAATTGTGAGCTGAGAAAGCACTCTGAATATACGGGTAGAGTTCATTTTATATATTAATTACTGAAAATATATAATTCATAGATAGTCAAAGGAATACAAATTAATGTTTCTTTTATAAGAATCATATTATTTCAATGTTTTATACGATATGATTTGAACTTAATTGGTTGATAATCAATAAGGTGTAAAACAAATAATTTATGAATTTTTTTATGACTACATTATACAAGAAAACCAAATATTTGGAATATATTTGCATTAACCAAAACACATCACAGGCTCAATGAAAAATTTTTTGATTTGCCTTTTTGTATTTATCAGTTTTTCGTTAAGTGCCCAACTTAACCCTAAACATATATTTGTTAATAGCGAAACTGATGTTTTATCACAGGTTGAATTAAGTTCTTTTTCTCAATATCCTCAGATTACAGTTCTACCGGGCTCTGGCTCGGATTCATTGACTGTAGATTTTTCATCTGCAAATACCTACCTACTCAATTTTCTTCCTACCTCTGGATTTTCTGGAGATACTAAGATTGTTGTAGAGTATTACGAACCAGGACCATTTCCTGGAATTCCCTTCCCTAATTACACGATTATCCACTTTAGATTCAAAGAATCTGTAGTAAATACAGCTCCTGATTACATATTAGCGACACAAGACTCTATAGGGATTAATGTATTAGCTAATGATGATAATTCGCATGGTGATCTTACATTAGATAGAATTGGATATGTTGAAGGTGGTACGGCATCTATTACTGACAGTACTATATCTTTTCATTTTGATTCGGGTGCTGATAATGCTTTTATCAGATACTTTGCAAGCGATACACTCGATAATGTCGAAAGTAATATTGTATATCTTACTAAGGAAGATTCGGAAGTTATTAGAACACATAATATTTCTGTAGATAACAAGTCTCTAATTAGATTGACTTGTCCTTCTGATGATTTTGAGATTGAGACATCAGCGTCTAACGGTTCTGTATTTTTAGGGGAAGCTGATCACATATGGTACTATAGCTCTAATTCGAGTTTTGTAGGATTAGATACAATATCATTTTCTACAGTAGATGGCGGATATCTTATTTACTCCGTAAATGTCCTTAATAAAGCTATTGATAACCAACTTGTTGTAGATGATCAATACTTTGTAGAGACTGATGGTACAATAAGTTTTAATGTATTTGAGAATGATTATAGAGACGATAGGAATATTGTAGATTACTCTTCAGATCTTAATTACTTAGCGGATGGGACATTTATATACAGCCCCCCTCAAGGGTTCAATGGTGATAAAGTTTTCTTCTATAAAGTATTTACAGGCTTAGCTATTCAGACAGCGCAGATTGTTATACATGTAGATGATTTTGCTCCTACAGCGGAAGTAGAGTATGAGTTTGATATACTTAAGGATCATGTTCTTAAGGTGACTCATGATAATGACCTTAACAGCTATTCTTACAGTTCTTCTGTTGATCCTGCTTATGGTTCAGTTACTATATTGGATGCCAATGGATCTGTAGTATTGCCATGTGCAACTATTTCAGGTGAAAACACTATCATCTATACGCCTGATCCTGGATTCAGTGGTATCGATGAATTTGATCTTGAATATTGTACTAGTCAAGGGAATTGTGAAATTGTTAAAATTGATGTACAAGTATTAGACAGTAATTTCGATGATTGTCTCTGCCTTAATAGTTGTGTGTACAGTGGTGATACGAATGATGATGGAGTCGTTGATATGAAAGATATCTTAGACATGGCTCTTAATTTAGGAGAAGGTGGTTATGATAGAAGTAATGACTTCTCATTGTTTTGGACAGGTCAAGAAAGTGATGACTGGGGTTATCAGCAAATGAATGATGGCATAGATCTGAAGTGTGGTGATGCTGATGGTGATGGCTACATTGATTACAATGACTTTTCTGAGGTTTACAATAATTATGGTCAACTACATAAGTTAGTAAATGAAGAACATGCAATAACAAGTGAGGTTCCAATCTACTTTATTCCTCCATCAAATCCTGTAGATTCTGGAGAATGGATTTCATTAGATATCGCAATTGGAAATAATGCATATCCAGCTATAGATTTTTATGGAAGTGCATTTACACTTAACATTAATCCAGATATTATTGATTCTTCAAGTGTAATATTTACACTTTATGATGATAACTGGCTCTCTTATGAAAGTCCTTTAGAATCTATGTATTCTGTACCCAAAGATGGTCAAGTAGATATAGGAGTATCTCGTATTTCTAATGTTTCTACCGATGGTGTAGGGATAATAGGAAAATTAGAATTTATAGTTGAGGATGAAGTAAGTGGCTTCAAAAGAAGTACATTATCTAACTCATCAATGGTAAGTATGAATAATATTATATCTACAAATGAGTTTGGAGAATATCATGCTCACCCAATATTTGAAGATGCAATTACATTTAATGGTGGTGATGGTTTAGATGAAAATAAACTGAACATATCTATCAATGTAAGCCCTAATCCCACTTCTGGACTATTGACTATAGAATCTGATAAGTACAGTATCGATAATATAGAATTGATAGATGCCTTAGGTAGGGTATTGCATGAATCTCAATATAGTAATACAAGGTCTCATTCTATTGACATTACTTCATTCAATCAAGGTACTTACTTCGTAAGAATCACAAGCAATGATAAGACTACAGTTAAGAAAATACAGAAGATAGATTAAACGTATCTATCAAGTATTCTTTGTACTTGCCCTAAGTAAGATTTTCCAAATATATTAAGGTGCACTAATAAGTAATAGAGCTGGAATATATCCATCCTATCTTTCCATCCTGTTATTAATGGATGAACTTCATTATATAGTTGCATAAGCATACCAGGGACTCCTCCGAACAAATGCAACATAGCAATATCCATTTCTCTATGACCATAGCTGACTGAAGGATCTATTAAGTATGCATTGTCGTTGTCAGATATCATGTAATTACCTGACCATAAGTCACCATGTATTAGCGTAGGTTTTTCTGACGGTATGATATTAGTGATACGTTGTAGGAAGTCTTCTATAGCTATACTATCTTGCAAATATCCATTGTCATATGCCAGTGTAAATTGTGGCATAAGCCGAGACTCAATATAATAGTCAAAGAAGTTATCATACCAGTCGTTATGCTGATGGAGCGTGGCTATGAAGTTGTCCTGAGCAGCTCCATACTGCTTGTTAGTCGAGCTGTGAAGTGTAATTAATTGCTCGCATAGATTCTGTAATCCTGAGCTTGTTGAGCTTACAGTGTTTCTCGGAATCCATTCTAATAGAATGCCGCTTAGAGCCGCCATTCTGATATGAGTAATCAACTTTGGCGTTCTCACTCCATTGTCCGAAAGTGTCTTTAGGCCAGCAAATTCACTAACAATAATCCCACTGTGTTGAGCACTTATATTGTATTTACAGAAGTAGTTTTTGTTGCCTGTATTTATTTTTAAGGCATGATTAATATCACCTCCACTTACAGTATTGTATGAGACTACTTCTTCATTGAGAGCAGCAGAAATTTCAGCTATAAGTTCTTCTAACAATTGACTTATACTTTTCTACAATTTATTACTTTCGATGATTGCAATAAGGTCTTCTTTGTAATTTTTCCCTATCGGAATGTCTTTAGTCTTGCCATTCTCTATGAGTTCTAAGGAGTTGCCTACAACAGCTTTTATCTTGGCAATATTTACAATATAAGACCGATGTACTCTCATGAATATATTAGATGGTAACTTAGCTTCTAAGCTTTTCATAGTCTGTAACGCAATGACCCTACCTGCTTCTTTTTTAATAATGACATAATCTTTTAATCCTTCTATATATAAGATCTCATTAAAATGGATTTTCATCAATTTCTTATCAGCCTTAACAAAGAAAAAATCATCATCTGCAGCTACGGTAGATCTGTCAGCACCATCTTTCACTTTATTAACAGCTTTCATAAATCTGTCGAAAGCGACTGGCTTAAGAAGATAATCAACAGCGTCTAACTCAAACCCTTCAACAGCATACTCTGAGTAAGCTGTGGTGAATATAACCTTGGGCTTAGATCTTAGTGATTTCACTAATTCTATACCTGTCATTTGTGGCATTTGGATATCTAAGATTAATAGATCTACATGCTCTTTCTGAAGTATCTCATTAGCATCGATAGCATTATCACATCTCGCTACCAACTCCAGATCTGGAATTTTTTCTATGTATGATTCTATGATGTCAAGTGCAAGTGGTTCGTCGTCTACGATTAGTGTTTTTATCATATTTAGTTTTTCTATGTTAGTTTTATATCTAAGCGAACTTTGAAAGAATTCGATTTGTCGATGATATCTATGTTGTGTTTTTTAGGATATATTAATTTCAGTCTTCTTTTGACATTAGTCAATCCGATACCTCCTGATTTCTTAGTCTGATTTTTATCATTTAAGGTTGTTATTTTAGAATTTTCTATTTCCATCTTTACATCCACATCAGTAAGTTGCATTTCTACATTTACGAAGCCAGACTTGATTTGATTATTGACACCGTGCTTGAAGCTATTTTCTAAGAAAGGTATGAATACTAACGGAGCGATCATCTTCTCTTTAGCGTCCCCTTCTACATTGAAATTTATTTTGAAATTGTTACCTTGTCTTAGCTTCTCTAATTCTATATAGTTCTTCAGATAGTTGATCTCTTTAACTAAAGGGACTTTGAGTTCGTTGCATTCATAAAGCATATAACGCATCATCTCCGATAACCGCAGTACTATCTCGGGTGCTAAGTCCGACTTCTTGAGAGTAAGTGCATATAAATTATTCAGTGTATTAAAAAAGAAGTGTGGATCTATCTGAGATTTTAAGAACTTTAGTTCTGATTGCAATCTCTTACTCTCCAGATCTTTACGTTCTTGTTGAAGTACCAACCAGTCTTTTGTTACTTTAAATAGCATAGATGCCAATCCAACAAAAAGACATATTATAAAGGCGGTGTTCTTAAACTCTAATGTTGTGCTTATTTCATTTAAGAAATTTCTATATATCAATAAGTAAGCGGATGTTAATATGGGTGATAACAGAAATGCCATACCTATCAATGAAAGCATATATAGAAGTGGCTTCTTATTCTGTAAGAACTTCGGGATCAGATAGTAGATATTGATATAAGAAATAAATATGAAGAAAGAGATATCTACTAAGTTGTCAACAAGCTTATAGAGGTCAGGAAGGTCCCTATGGTCTATGATAAATAAGAACAGATAGGTCAATAACCAGAAACAAAGGTGCAAAAAACCAGGTGCTGTGGCCAGATCCCTTGATGCATTTTTAATATCTTCCCATTTCACTCATACAAATTACCATTTAGTCAATCATGCTTCAAGAGAGATAGACAAAATCATGATTTTTAACGATATATATGGGTGAATGAGAGTCTATTTGGCAGGTTTATTGAACCAATTATCTGAACAAGGGTTTATTACAGTTAGAACTACAATACTTTATATTACTACAATATATTAATGAGTTATACTAAAAAAGAGAGTTACGATAAGAAAGTAACTGAGACACTTAAGAAGCACTATTCCACTATTATAAAATCTTTAGGAGAGGACGTCAAAAGAGAGGGGCTGATAAAAACGCCTGAGAGGGCATCTAAGGCTATGCAATTCTTAACTCAAGGATACAATCAAGATCCTGTTAAGATTATGAGAAATGCCATATTTAGTGAAGAATATGATAGCATGGTACTTGTCAAGGATATAGAGCTCTACTCTTTATGTGAGCACCATATGTTACCGTTTTTCGGAAAAGTCCATATTGCCTATATCCCGAATGGTAAAATTGTAGGCTTAAGTAAAATTCCACGTATTGTAGATGTATTTGCAAGACGATTACAAGTACAAGAACGGTTAACAGAGCAGATATTAGAATGTATCGATAAGTCTTTAAAGCCACAAGGTGTAGCTGTAGTCGTCGAGGCGTCTCATATGTGTATGGCAATGAGAGGTGTCGAAAAACAGAATTCTATGACAACAACATCAGGATTTAAAGGCGTTTTTGCAGAGTCTGAGACGCGTAACGAATTTCTTAGACTCATATCGTAGAGTTCTAATGCCGTTCTGCTACATTTGTAAAAAATGTAATCTATATGTCCGTTCTTCTTTTTCCTGGTCAGGGTTCCCAGTATGTTGGTATGGGTAAGGATCTGTATGAGTCAGATGATATTGCTAAGAAATGGTTTGATAAAGCTGATGAAGTGCTATCATACAATATTAGTGCTGTCATGTTCGAAGGGTCTGATGAAGACTTGAAGCAAACTAAGATCACCCAGCCAGCCGTCTTTCTTAATTCAATAATTAGGTATTACATTAATAAGGCCGATCTAAGTCCTTCAGCAGTTGCTGGTCATTCTTTAGGAGAATTGACAGCTTTAGTAGCTAATGGTGTACTGAGCTTTGAAGACGGACTGACATTAGTACAGAGGCGTGCACTGGCGATGCAAGTTGCTTGTGATAGTACCCAAGGTACGATGGCAGCAATTCTCGGCTTAGAAGACGCAGTTGTAGAATCTATTTGTCATGAGATAGGAGATATCGTAGTCGCTGCTAATTATAATTGCCCAGGCCAACTCGTCATATCAGGTAGTGTAGATAAAGTGGAAGCTGCAGCCGTATTAGCTAAAGAGAAAGGTGCTAAGAGAGCTTTAGTTCTAAATGTAAATGGAGCTTTCCATTCTCCTCTGATGATGTCAGCACAGAATACACTTAAGGAAGCGATAGAGCAGACGACCTTTAGTACACCTACCTTTCCTATTTATCAGAACGTTAACGCTAAATCGACAACAGATGTCGATGTTATCAAGTTAAACCTTATAGAACAATTGACTTCGCCAGTCCGATGGACTCAGACGATGGAAACTATGGTTGCTGATGGACATAAGAGCTATATAGAGTTTGGTGCTAAGGTATTAAGTGGTTTCTTTAGACGTGTAGATAGAACTTTAGAAATGAGTCAATTATAATAATCGTTATATGTCTAATAATAAGAGAGAAATTGCTGCTGGGAAAATACTAATTGCCCAACCGTTTATGATGGATACGAACTTCAAGAGAGCAGTAGTAGGCATATGCGAGTATTCTAAGGAGAAAGGCACTGTAGGATTTATACTTAATAAACCTATCAATATGGATATATCAGAGATCATAGGTGATGTTGTGACCGAAGAAAAATACGAAGTGTTCTATGGTGGACCTGTAGCGACAGATACCTTGCACTATATACACAACGTCGGTGATTTACTCGATGATAGTATTAAGGTCTCAGATGGAATATATTGGGGTGGAGATTTTAAGAAGTTAAAATTCTTGATAGAAACAGGTCTTATTCTCAAAGATAATATAAGATTTTATATAGGATATAGCGGATGGGAAGCAGGGCAATTAAGGCAGGAGTTAGCATCTGGTTCTTGGATAGTCTCTGAGTTATATGCTAATTATATATTTAAATCTAAGTCTAACGCTTTATGGCAGAAGGCGCTTGATCATAAAGGTGATGCATATTCTATAATTGCTCAGATTCCTAATTACATAAGTCATAATTAATCTGTGTACGCCCTTAGAGACATAAGTTTATACTTCGGTAGCCATCATTTATTAGATAATATCTCTTTCATGCTTAATGATGGAGATAAGGCGGCCTTAATAGGTCGTAATGGCGCTGGTAAGACAACGCTTTTCAAAATTATTAAAGGCGATATTTCTCCAGATTCTGGAGAAGTCTTAATGCCTAAGAATTGTAACATCGGATATCTCTCGCAGCATTTTAATCTTGATGAAAGCAAAGGTATCATGGATACTTGCTTAGAGTGTTATGCAGAATACTTTGAAGTACAAAAGCTACTGGAAGAAAATAATCAGGCACTAACCAAAGAGAAAGACGAGCAAAAACTAAATAATATACTCAATGATATATCTGATCTGAACATAAAGCTATCTTCTCTGGATGTCAATAATCCTCATGCTGAATCAAGTCGTATTCTGAAGGGCTTAGGGTTTAGAGAAGAACAGTTTCCAGAGCCTATAAGTAGTCTCTCTGGTGGATGGAAGATGCGTGTACAGATGTCTAAGTTATTGTTATCAAAGCCAGATATATTACTACTGGATGAGCCCGACAATCATTTAGATATAGAAGCTCTGATCTGGTTTGAGAAGTATCTTAAATCTTATTCCAAAGCACTACTATTCATATCTCACGATGTGCAGTTTATGAGTAATATTGCTAACAATATCTATGAACTCGGAAATAAGAAAATATTTACGTTCAAAGGCAAGTACCATAAGTATCTCGAATCAAAAGAAATACGTCAAGAGAAAGAGCAGCAAGCTTTTGTTAATCAACAGAAAGAAATAAAGCAGAAAGAGAAGATCATCAATAAATTCATGGCGAAGGCTACTAAGACTAAAATGGCCCAGTCGATGAAAAAGCAGCTCGACAAGATAGAAAGGGTAGAAATAGAAAGTGATGACGTGACACAGATTAGTATCAACTTTCCTGTAACAGGCTCCTCAGGAAAGGTTGTTGTCAAAGTAGAGAATGCGTGTAAATCATATGATGATCATCATGTACTCGAAGGAGTAAACCTTGAAGTACTCAAAGGACAGAAGGTGGCATTCGTAGGTCAGAATGGTCAAGGGAAATCTACACTTGTAAAAATGATAGCAGGATCTATTCCTTATAACTCAGGTAATGTAGAGCTTGGACATAATGTTATCGTTAACTATTTTTCACAAGATCAATCCGAGGTTTTAGATAACAAGTTGACAGTACTGGAGACCATAGAGACTTTATGTGATCCTGATTATTATACGGCTTCTCGTAAGACCTTGGGGGCTTTCTCATTCTCTGGGGATGATGTACATAAGAAAGTATCAGTATTAAGTGGGGGAGAGAAATCAAGATTAGCTATGGCATGTCTCGTATCTCAGAAGTCTAATTTCCTAATACTAGATGAGCCTACTAATCACCTTGATATACATTCTAAAGCTATGCTCAAGCAAGCGATAATTGAATATCCAGGTACTTTGATTATTGTTTCTCACGATAGAGATATTCTTAAAGGCAGTATTGATGTCACTTACGAATTCCGAGATAAAAATGTTACCAAGCATCTTGGTGACTTAGAGTATGTTCTGAATAAAAGAGAGTCTCAAGACATCAGAGAATTTGAGGTATCTCAAGAAGACGAATCTAAACCTAAGGATAAAACCAAGAAAGTATTAGGCTACAAAGAACAAAAACAAATCAATAGAAATATCAGTAAAGCAGAAAAAGCTATTGCAAGATTAGAGAAAGAGATGTCTGATATTAATGATAAATTAATGGATGTCACTTTTTACAACTCACCTGAGGGTACGGAAGCACTCAAGTCTATTAAAACCAAAGAAGAAGAGCTTGAAAATGCCAATGAAGATTGGGATAAGTGGGTCACAAAATTAGATGAGTAATTGAATGCTTTATTCAGTATAATTTACAGGGATTGAGAAATAGATTTTTCAATTAAAATATTCTTTTCCTTTGATCTTAAATATTATCTATATAGATTTGTCTCCTAACAATATGAAATATACAAACATACATCATCATCATTTTTACTTGAGCCTTCAGGCGGAGTGATTATGGTATGTAGTAATTAATAAAGATATATCAAATTAAAACACTGTCTGAGTAAATTAGACGGTGTTTTTTTATACATCATAGTTTGCTCAGCACAAATAAAACTAATATGAGTAAACTTCGAATTGCCATTCAAAAAAGCGGAAGACTCAACAAAGAGTCACTTCAATTACTTAAGGATGCTGGAATATCTATAAATAACGGGAAGGATCAACTTCGTGTGATTGTCGACAATTTTCCGATAGAAATTTTGTACCTACGAAATTCTGATATTCCACAATATATAGAAGATGGCACTGTCGACATCGCTATCGTAGGCGAAAACCTCATCATAGAGAAACAAAAAAAACTGGATATAGTCCTTGCCTTAGGTTTCTCTAAATGTAGAGTTTCCCTTGCCGTACCTAAGGAGGTAACTGACGATACTCTCCAGTATTTTCAAGGTAAAAGAATAGCGACTTCTTATCCTGTAACTCTGAAGGCATATTTAGATAAGAACAACATAACAGCTGATATACACACGATTTCAGGTTCAGTAGAGATTGCACCTAACATTGGCTTATCAGATGGGATTTGTGATATTGTCAGTTCTGGCAGTACATTGTTTAAGAACGGATTAAGAGAGACACAAGTCATTCTGAGATCAGAAGCCGTATTAGTCAAATCACTCAAGCTGACTGAGGAGCAAGAAGAGATTCTCGATAAGCTTGTATTTCGGATCAATGCCGTATTGCGTGCAAAAGATAGTAAGTATATATTATTAAATGTACCGAATAATAAAATAGAGAGTGTATCTGAAATTCTTCCAGTTCTTAAGAGTCCTACGATACTTCCTTTAGCAAAAGAAGGGTGGAGTTCATTGCATTCAGTGATTAACGAAGATCAATTCTGGGAAGTTATAGATCAGCTAAGAGCCACTGGAGCAGAAGATATTCTTATTGTGCCAATTGATAAAATGGTAGCATAATGAAGAACTATAATAATCCGCCTCCATCTGAATGGGCATCATTGACGAATCGTCCCCTCACTAATCATGACGACTTAGTGGACTCTGTAAATACAATTATCAGAGATGTCAAATTAAACGGAGATGATGCCTTGATCAAATATGCCAAAAAGTATGATGATGCTGAATTAGATAGTTTAGCTGTAAGCACAAATGTTATTGAAGCTGCTGCTGATAAAGTAAGCAGAGAATTAAAACAAGCTATCCAGTTGGCCTACAATAATATCACAAAGTTTCATTCTACTCAGTTAGTCGATGAAGAGTTAATAGAGACGATGCCTGGCGTTAAATGTTGGAGAAAGTCAGTGGCGATTCAAAAGGTCGGATTATATATACCGGGTGGTAGTGCTCCGTTGTTTTCTACAGTTTTGATGTTGGGAATACCAGCGCTGATAGCGGGCTGTTCTGAGATAGTCCTCTGTACACCACCTAATAAGAAAGGGCTAATAGATTCATCGATATTGTACGCAGCTAACTTAGTGGGTATAAAAAAAATATATAAAGTAGGAGGTGCCCAAGCAATAGCCGCCATGACTTTCGGGACGACAACTATACCTGCCGTCTTTAAGATATACGGTCCCGGAAATCAGTATGTTACTAAAGCCAAAGAGATACTACAACTGCAGGGTGTGGCAATTGATATGCCCGCTGGTCCCAGTGAATTATTGGTCGTAGCTGACACCTCATGCAATCCAAAATTTGTTGCTGCCGATTTACTTTCTCAAGCAGAACATGGCGTAGATAGTCAGGTGATATTACTGAGTGATAGTGCAGAAGTTATTAATATTTGTTTGTCAGAAATCGATATACAGATTCAAAACTTGCCACGCCAGTCAATTGCACTTGAGGCACTAAAACAAAGTAAGGCTATAGTTTTTAATACTATTAGTGATGCTTTTAATTTCAGTAATTTCTATGCACCTGAGCATCTAATTATAGCCTCTGCTAATGCATCTATTTATGAAGATAAAATCGTCAGTGCAGGATCTGCATTCTTAGGTAATTATAGTTGTGAATCAGCTGGCGATTATGCAAGCGGAACGAACCATACCTTACCCACTAATGGTAATGCAAAATCCTATAGTGGTGTATCTGTAGATAGTTTTGTAAAGAAAATAACTTTTCAAGAAATTACAGATAAGGGAATTATGAATATCGGCAGGGCTATTGAAGTAATGGCAGAAGCAGAAGGACTCATGGGACATAAGAACGCTGTAACTATAAGATTAAATGAAAAATAATATGACTAAGCGATTAATTGATTTGGAATCTTTGGTACGTGATAATATCTATAATTTAAAACCTTACTCAAGTGCACGAGATGATTATAATGGTAGTGAAGGTATTTTTTTAGATGCAAATGAAAATCCATTTGGCACACTTAATAGATATCCTGATCCTTATCAAAATATATTAAAGCAAAAGTTAGCAAAAATAAAGAACGTAGATAGTCGTCAGATTTTTATAGGTAATGGAAGCGATGAAGTTATAGATTTAGCGTTGAGAATTTTTTGTAATCCTTGCTTAGATAAAGGATTATGTTTTACGCCGTCGTATGGTATGTACGCAGTATCCTCCGATATAAATAATATTGAATTAATAAAGCTGCCTTTAACTAATGACTTTCAGATAGATCGTAACACAGTTACTCCCTATCTTTCAGATTCTAAGCTGAAAGTTATCTTCATATGCTCGCCAAATAATCCTACAGGTAACTTGATTAATAAAAGTGATATAGAATATTTTCTTGATAACTTTAGCGGTATAGTTATCGTTGATGAAGCCTATGTTGATTTCGCAGACTCAGACTCACTCATAAATTTATTAGATACTTACAATAATCTTATTGTAAGTCAAACATTCAGTAAAGCATGGGGTATTGCAGCAGCAAGGGTAGGAGTAGCTTATTCTAATGAATTAATAATTTCATTATTCAACAAAGTAAAACCACCCTATAACGTCAGTCGATTAAATCAAGAGGCTGCAATCAGCGCTTTGGAAAGTTACGACTCTTTCAGAGAAAACATTTCTACAATCTTAGCAGAGAAAACAAAAATGAAAATGGAGTTGCAAGACTGTAAAGTTGTTAATAAAGTTTATCCATCTGACGCTAACTTCTTTCTTATAGAAGTTAATGATGCGGACAATGTATATAAGCAGCTAAAAGACCAAGGCATTATAATTCGCAATAGAAATAAAGAAGTAGAGAATTGTGTAAGAGTGACCATAGGAAGTCAATCAGAAAATGAGATATTAATTAAGAGTCTTAAAAATTTATAATGAAGAAAGTATTATTTATAGATAGGGACGGCACCTTAGTTATTGAGCCCCCAGTAGATTATCAATTAGATAGCCTCAATAAATTGGAATTCTATCCTGGTGTTTTCAGTAACTTGTCAAAAATTGTAAATGAACTCGATTATACTTTAGTGATGGTTACTAATCAGGATGGACTGGGAACCGACTCATTTCCTGAAGATACTTTTTGGCCTGCTCATAACAAGATTATTCAGGCTTTTAAGAATGAAGGAGTAGAGTTCAGTGAAGTACTTATAGATCGTAGCTTTCCGGAAGATAATGCACCGACTCGAAAGCCTCGGACTGGACTTCTTCAAAAATATATCTATGGCGATTATGACATGACTAATTCTTATGTGATAGGAGATAGAGCATCAGATATAGAATTAGCTACTAATCTAAAAGCTCAGGGAATATATATTGGTACAGAAAACGAAGCAGCGGTCTTATCTACCACGAGTTGGAATGAGATCTATACGTATCTGAAAGCTTTACCAAGAATAGCTACTATTGAAAGAAAGACTAAAGAAACTCAAATTAAAGTAATTCTAAATCTTGATGGTACTGGTGTCGCATCGGTGAATACTGGTCTCAATTTTTTAGATCATATGATGGATCAGATAGCTCGTCATGGTAATGTGGATCTTGAAGTTGTCGTAGATGGAGATTTGCATGTAGATGAACATCATACGATTGAGGATGTAGCGATCTGCTTAGGTGATGCATTTAAGCAAGCACTTGGAATTAAAAAGGGGATAGAACGGTATGGATTTTTATTACCTATGGATGATTGCTTAGCACAGGTCGCCATAGATTTTGGTGGTAGGCCATGGATAGAATGGGATGTTGTTTTCTCAAGAGAGATGATAGGTGATGTGCCTACAGAAATGTTCTTTCACTTCTTTAAATCATTTAGTGATTCCGCAAAGTGTAATATAAATATTAAATCAGAAGGTACTAATGAACATCACAAAATAGAATCTATTTTTAAAGCCTTTGCAAAGTCAATAAGAATGGCTATTAATAAAACGGATAATTATTCTATACCAAGTACGAAAGGTATCATATGATAGCCATTATCGATTACAAAGCAGGTAACATTCACTCAGTTCAGAATGCCATCTCAAGATTAGGATATCAGAGTGTCGTTACTGATGATATATCTGTCATCCACACTGCAGATAAAGTGATATTACCAGGAGTAGGAGAGGCTCAGTCTGCAATGGATAATCTAAGAGCTAAGGGATTGGATAAGACAATTATTGGTCTGCGTAAACCATTTTTGGGTATTTGTTTAGGTCTACAATTATTATGTCAATTTAGCGAAGAAGGAGATACTGATTGCTTAGGTATATTTGATAGTAAAGTCAGATTGTTTCCATCTACTGAGATCGTACCTCACATGGGGTGGAATAATTTTGAAAGTATAGAAGGTGTACTGTTTGATAATGTTAAGCCACAGGATAATGTTTATTATGTGCATAGTTACTATGCAGAGACTTGCTCTGATACAGTTGCCGTCTGTAATTATATAGAGTCATTTAGTGCAGCGTTGCAGAAAGGTAATTTCTATGCTACTCAATTTCATCCAGAAAAATCTTCATCTATTGGTGAACAGATATTAAAAAACTTTTTAGAATTATGAGAATTATTCCTGCCATAGATATTATAGATGGAAAGTGTGTAAGACTGACCAAGGGTGATTACAGCACTAAGAAAGTTTACAATGAAAACCCTCTTTCTGTTGCCAAGCACTTTGAAGATAACGGTATTCAGTATTTACACGTCGTTGATTTAGATGGAGCAAAATCAAATCAAATAATTAATTACAATATTTTAGAAGAAATATGTAATAACACTAATCTCATAGTTGATTTTGGCGGAGGTATTAAGTCAGATAAAGATATAACTATTGCATTCGATAGTGGAGCTAATCAGATAACAGCAGGTAGTATTGCAGTGTATAATCCTGAGCTCTTTATTTCATGGATTAGTAAGTATGGTAGCGATAAGGTCATATTAGGAGCTGACTGCAGAGATGGTAATATAGCTACCTCAGGTTGGGTAGAGACGACAGATAAGGGTGTCATTAAGTTCATAAAAAACTATGAAGACAAAGGCGTCAAATACGTTATATGCACCGATATTGCAAAGGATGGTATGCTCCAAGGAACCTCAGAAGAACTCTATAATACTATATTGAAACAATCTATTGTAAAACTGATTGCAAGTGGGGGAGTCTCGTCAATGGATGATATTCATAGATTGAAGAAAATAGGTTGTGATGGTGTAATTATAGGTAAAGCCATTTATGAAAATAAAATAGCATTAAGTGAGTTAGTAGAATTATAGAATTGGACTACTCTCGTTCTGTTTAGATGAAAATTTATATTTATAAGCAATTTAAAAAAAATACAATGTTAAAGAAAAGGATTATTCCATGTTTAGATATCAAAGATGGTAGGACTGTAAAAGGAATTAATTTTGATAATATCACAGATGCAGGTAATCCTATCGAATTAGCAAATTCTTATGTAGAACAAGGTGCTGACGAATTGGTGTTTCTGGATATCACAGCAACAATAGAAAACAGAGCCACTTTAATAGAACTCGTTAAAGAGATTTCTAAAGAAATAAATATTCCATTTACAGTCGGAGGAGGTATACGATCTGTCGGAGATGTATATGCCTTACTAAATGCCGGTGCTGATAAAGTAAGTATTAATTCGGCTGCTGTAGATAGACCAAAACTCATTACTGATATTGCAGATGAGTTTGGGAGTCAGTGTGTGGTTGTTGCTATAGACACTAAGTATATGAATAATCAGTGGATGGTTTACGTCAGTGGTGGAAGAAGAGCAACAGGTCTTGAGACTGTATTATGGGCTAAGAAAATAGAAGAGTTAGGTGGGGGAGAAATACTACTGACCTCGATGGATAGTGATGGTATGAAGAATGGTTTTTCTCTGGATATAACACGCCAAATTGCGTCAGAGATTAACTTACCAGTCATAGCATCAGGTGGTGCTGGAAGTATGCAACACTTTAAGGACCTATATACATCTACCGAAGCGACTGGGGCATTAGCCGCAAGTATATTTCATTATGATGAGGTAAAAATTCCCGATCTAAAACAATATTTACACAATAATAAAATACCAGTACGATGGAAATAGATTATATAAAAGGAGATGGTTTGGTACCAGTTATAATTCAGCACTCTTTGACTCATCAAGTCTTAATGTTGGGTTATATGAATGAAGCAGCAATGACAAAAACTCAAACTGAAGGAAAGGTAACTTTCTATAGCAGAAGCAAAAAAAGATTATGGACTAAAGGCGAAGAATCTGGAAATTATCTTTTGGTCGATGATATTCTCATAGACTGTGATCAAGATACTATTCTAATTAAAGTCAAGCCTGTAGGACCTACATGTCATACCGGAAGTTACACATGCTTCAAAGAAGAGACTAATAAGGGCTTCATTTATAAATTAGAAAATACAATAAATAACAGAATCGATAATAATGATCAGCAATCGTATACCAACAAGCTTTATAAAATGGGCATCAATAAAGTAGCCCAAAAAGTAGGAGAAGAAGCTGTAGAATTGATTATAGAGGCTAAAGATAATAACGACGAATTATTTAAAAATGAAGCTGCTGACTTGATGTACCATTACCTCGTTTTGCTCAAAGCTAAGAACATCACTTTAGATGAGATAGAACAGGTTTTGTCAGATAGAGTCCAATAGGCCAATTAAATTTAAACCGTCTCAATATGGGTAGAAACTTATCCGATGGTTTGGTAAGGTTTTCTTTCAGCATTGAATAATTTGATTTCTATTCTGCAGACGCAACGGTGGCTTTGCCATTCAATATCATCTGTATTATAGCTGAGAATATAAATACAGCCAACACTCCTATAAGATTAAGCCATAAGAAGGGTACATAATCCATATAGAAAATAAAGACAACTAACATCTCTGCTAATATGGCTCCTACAAATACAGCATTTCCTTTTATCCATTTGATATAAAATGCGACAAGAAAAATTCCTAAGATCGTACCATAGAATACTGAGCCAATGATATTGACAAACTGTATAAGATTTTCAAATAGTCTACCATAGGATGCAAACAATATGGCCACAACTCCCCAAAACAAAGTCCATAGTTTAGAAGCTTTCAGATAGTGTTCTTCGGAGCCATCTTGTTTCATTAATCTTTTGTAGATGTCTACTGTAGTCGTAGAGGCCAGTGCATTAAGTTCTGATGATGTAGATGACATCGCTGCAAAAAATATTACCGCAAGCAGAAGACCTATAAGTCCATTAGGAAGATAAGAAAGGATAAAACTAATGAAGACATAATCTTTGTCATTAGTTTCTAAGTCCTTGTTAGTATCTGTTATGAGTGCTTTGACTTCTGATCGTATGCTTGAGTCCCTTTTTGATATAGATAATACTTGTTGGCTGATGGTTGCGACTGCATTTTCATCGTTGGCTCTACGAGCATTGACAAGCGCTTCATTGGTTTTAGCTCGTTCTGATAAGTGTTCTGTGTATGTGTCTTCTAAAGCTAATAAAGCATCCGCATTTTCACTTTCTCTGACTTCTTCTATTACTGTATTATTAAAGAACATAGGAGCATCATTACTTTGATAATATAAGAAGACCATGATTCCTAAAAACAAAATGAAAAACTGTAATGGTAACTTAAGTATCCCATTCATAATCAATCCGAGTCTACTTTCTTTGATGCTCTTTCCTGAGATATATCTCTGTACTTGTGACTGATCTGTCCCAAAGTAAGAAAGGAATAGAAATAATGCTGCCATAGACGACCAGATATTATATCTGTCATTAAGATCAAAATTAAAGTCTAAGACATCCAACTTCGCATTGGCTTTAGCTATAAGAAGATTTTCTGAGAAGGTATATGTTTCGGTTAGGGTGTTAATTAATAAAAAGAATATCAGAAATAGACTTAGTAGAATAACAACCATCTGATGCTTGTGTGTCACATGCACTGCTTTAGTTCCTCCACTCACTGTGTATGCTATAGCAATAAGACCTGTACATACTGTAGTGATCTGCAGATTCCAACCCATCACAGAAGATACAATTATAGATGGTGCATAGATCGTTATACCTGTCGCTAAACCCCTCTGAACAAGAAATAGAAATGAAGTCAACGATCTTGTCTTAAGGTCAAATCTATTTTCTAAAAATTCATAAGCCGTATAGACTTTCATCTTATAGAACAGTGGTATGAAAGTCACACATATAATGATCATAGCCACAGGAAGCATAAGATAAAACTGAGCGAACTCCATACCATCATTAAATGCCTGCCCAGGTGTAGATAAGAATGTAATGGCGGAGGCTTGGGTAGCCATCACAGAAAGGCCGACTGTCCACCACTTAGCTTCATTGCCACCTAGTAGAAAGCCTTCTATATCTTTGCTACCTCTTGTCTTCCATATCCCGTAACCTACAATTATTGTAACGGTAAGTGAGAGTACGAGCCAGTCAATTAATTCCATAGTTGTTATATGCTATTAAAGTATAAGTAGATGGCTGTGATCGTAATGATATTGCATATAATAACTATGGCATACCATACATTCCAAGATTTGAATATTGGAGATGTATCTTCAAAAGTAGACTCATGTTGATCTTCCATAATTATGGTCTATCGCTGTCTGATAATGCCAGCATATTAGCAAATATTCTATAAGCGCCAGGAACACCTGCTGGTAATTCTCTAAACCAAGATAGCGATGTATATACAAAATACCCTTCTCCATGTTCTGCGACAAGCATACTCCCATTCAGCGGTTCTTCTCCTTTATCATTAGCTGAAAATATAGCTGTGTATTCTGGTGCCCATTCTTCTGCAAAGTATAATCCTCTCTCTTGTACCCATCCTTTAAAGTCCTCGCTCGTTATTTTGTTAGGGTAATTAAGAACTCTATGATCAGGTGCTAAGATTCTCATTTCAGCATTCTCATCTGTAACTCTTCCTCTGAATAGTTTGATTGGGTAAGGTGCAAGGTCGTCGAAGTTCAATCTTCGAGATGTATTATATTGAGTGATAACAGTACCTCCTCGCTCAACATAATCAAATAGATGTTGATTGTATATTTTTAATTCTTTTAATGTATTATATGCTCGGATTCCAATGACAATAGCATTGTATTTATCTAAGTCAAGATTAGGTAAATTCGTTGCTTCTAACAAGCTTACATTGTAGCCCACGTTTCTCAGATTTTCAGGTATCTTATCCCCTGCTCCCATTACATATGCTATGTTCTTGCCGCCTTTTTTGATAGGAACTTTTACAATAACAGATTGTGCAGGTTTTAAGACCGTCTGCAATGGAATATGATCGTAATCGATATTTATTAAAGTTTTATTACAATTAAGACCATCGATATTGCATGATGCTTCAATTACAGCTTTAGAAGTTACACTAGGTGGCGTGAGTACAAATGAATAATTCTTTTCTTGTAATTTAAGTGGAATATCAATTTGTACTGAAGTAGGTTCCACTTTCCATCCTTCGGGTACATCTAATTTAAGTTGACCTTTGACATTCGATTTTCCTGCTCTAACTTTTACAGTAAATTCTTGCGGATTATCATTTGCAAATAGGTACATGCCTTTAGAGAATGTCATAGTCGCGGGAGGAATGACAGCTAATGGTTGTCTGATCTCTCCTTCAGCAGGGTTTACATATTTGTAGATAACATCTCTCTGTATAGTCATCTCCCGGCCTTCTATATTCAAGACGAAATCTGCACTTACCGCAGCGGGACTCTGTGGGAGATTTCTCATTTCAGGTTTATCTACTTTGTATACGCCTAATGCACCTTTATCGTTGAGCCAATAAGGATTAGAAAAAGGGATTGTATTATCGATGTAGATATTCTCATACCATTTGATTTCTGTATTAGCTTCTAACTGTTCTGTTTTCCCTATGCTTTCTCTTTTTAATTTTATGTCTTTTACATTGCAGCTGATCTGACTTCTATTCGTTATTTCCAGTTTTATCTCTAAGCTGTCACCATAGCTTGTCGTCTGTGTATCTGTAGATGCTTCTGCATGCACACCCATACACGAAAGAATGATTTCCTTAAGATGTTTAGATTTTATATTTTTCCAATGTTCATCATCTACTTTTCCTAAGTCATCATATATCGCTAATAGCTGAGGTACAATTGCTGATGGATTTTTAAAATTAAAGTCATTGAGAACTTTGTCCATCTTTGTCTGAATAGGGGCTCCTCCATTTACTCTTGTCCATGTAGTATTGACACCGTCAAACATGTTTTCTTTATCCGTAGGAATATCTCCGTTTATTATCTCTAAGAACTCTTGATATGAGCCTCTTCCACCTCCTGATCCAAATCCCTGTGACCTGTGCTTACTTCTTGCTTGTGCAGCAATCTCGCCATTAGATATACCTAAAGAAGGATAATAAGGACCTGCATCTACACTGATAAGGTTAGTCTTGTCTGCTTTCTCAAAATTCTCTCTACTTCCGTAGAACCACCATGAAGTATTCATGAATTGTCTATGCGGTTGCCATGTTCCTAATTCCGCCACTTGATCTGGATATACAGTGGGATCATTAGCTAAGTCGAATGCTTCTACTGATAGCATTGCAGAACTCGTATGATGGCCATGTGTTTTTCCAGGAGTTCTATGATCGAATCTATTGACAATAATATCTGGCTTAAAACTTCTTATAGCATACAACACATCTTCTAATACTTTCTCCTTGTCCCATATCACTAATGTCTCGTCTGGATGCTTAGAAAATCCGAAATCATTAGCTCTTGTAAAAAATTGTTGTCCACCATCTGTTGCTCTTGCCATCTGTAATTCTTGACTTCTAATAACACCGAGCAATTCTTGGATTTCTGTACCTATAAGATTCTGTCCACCATCACCTCTTGTCAGTGAGAGATAAGCTGTTCTTGCATGTATGCCATTAGATAAGTAAGATATCAATCTTGTATTCTCATCATCTGGATGTGCAGCGACATATAGCGCAGATCCTACAAAGTTGAATTTTTCTAACTCTTCATAGATTTGGGCACTGCTTGGTTGTAGGTTCTGTGCAGTTGATAGAAAACTATTACCAAATAGGAATAATGCAAAAAGGATATTTTTCATAAAAGTTAAATCTTAGGCGATATCTTAAATATTGTCTATAAGTTTCATAGTAGACAAACTTGATGGAATTTCTAATTCATATAGAACTAAGCTCCTTCTACATCAGGCATTTGACAGGCTTCTTCAGCTTTAGCGCCACAGAGATTACAATCGCCGACTTCGTTTTTGATCATAGGATTATTCGTAGCACAAGTGCCACGAAATTCCTTTCCTGTAAATATCTGTCTGATGTTAATCAAAGCAAATGATACAAGGAATAAGGAAAATATTATTAAGAATGTAGAAAGTAATGTGTTCATTGTATTATTGTGATTTGAATTATTAACGCTAAGATACCTTAAATCGTTTAAGATGGAAAATACTACTAAAGCATTTACACGACTAGTTGATATAATGGATGAGTTAAGAGAAAAGTGCCCATGGGATAAGAAACAGACCATCCAGACACTCCGTAAGCTTACTATAGAGGAGATGTATGAGTTAGTAGATGCCATATCTAATGACGATTATGAGGGGATTAAGGAGGAGATAGGAGATATATTTCTACATCTTGTGTTCTATGCCAAGATCGGAAAGGAGAAAGGTGCTTTCACATTAGAAGAATCTCTTAATGCTATTTGCGATAAGCTAATCAATAGACACCCTCATATATACGGTAATACTGAAGTCAATTCTGATGACGATGTTAAGAAGAACTGGGAACAAATTAAGTTAGCTGAGGGTAAGAAATCTGTTTTATCTGGTGTACCGCTTGCCCTTCCCGCTATGATTAAAGCCTATCGCCTCCAGGAGAAGACTGCGACTGTCGGATTCGAATGGGAGGACAAGTCTCAGGTGTGGGACAAAGTTATCGAAGAACAAGAAGAGTTACTGGAAGCAGTCGCTTCTAAGGATCAAGATCATATGGAGGAAGAGTTGGGAGATTATATATTCTCTATCATTAACTACTCACGATTTATCAATGTAGACCCTGAAGCTGCACTGGAACGTGTCAACAAGAAGTTCAAAAAAAGATTTGAGTATATAGAAGATAATGCTGGTAAAGCTTTGGCGGATATGACATTGGGCGAGATGGATGCATTGTGGAATGAGAGTAAGGATAGGGTATAGTAAATGTAGAAATCTGAGCTTGTTCTCCTCTTAATCACCCTCAAAGGTAGAAAGCTGCATCGTATTTATTGTTAGAAGCTAATCAGGATAGAGTTGTACATACTTCGAGATTGCTTATTGTAGATTAGTGTGTTAGTAAATGTCAAACTACTTTAGAACATTTCTGTAAACTGCGCCTATTTTTCCTTCTATATGGTTCCTTTCGTTGTTCTTCTTTTTCATTTTTGCTCTAATACCTTTGTCGATGAGCTTTGGGCGACCCAATGGACTGATAGTATGTTTGATATCGTTCTGTTTCATGAACTTATGGCTTACGCGTGTCAGATATATTTTATCTACAAGTGCATATTCAGGATAATAGCCAAACCTCTCTTTGTAGCTGTTTAATACTTCCACAATGCATGAACCTTCATTACTGGCGTCAAAGGAGCTCTGTTCTAACTATTGCCCATCTTTTCTGTAATACCATTTAAATATTAGAATGTCGGTTATATTATAATAGAATTAGTCAATCTCTGCGTTAAAAATACTCATCATAGCTACGGCTATGATTGCGTTTTTTGCCTTAATCTTAACAAATTCTCTTCTATAATCTTATCCGACACCTTAAAATTTAAATGGTAAAAGAGATAAATTTTTTTGGCTCCAGATTCTACTGGACTACCTGCTTTAAACAAGAAGAAGAGTTCTTAATAGAGCAATTTGGGGACGACCTTGTAGAATATATGTCCAGAGTTAGAAGATGGATATAAGGACATTATGAGGGCTGAGGTTGTAAGCCTGACTATGCATAATTATATATAATAAGATTGTGAGTTGTCATATGTCTACCCACCTGTAGGCGTATCATGATTGCAGATGTACAGTAGCTTTTCCACTGTAATGCAGTTACCTTTGTCTGCTCCGAATACTGGCATGTATAGTTATAGTTGGTCAATAATACCCAGAAGCAGAACCTATATTTCAATTTAATTCGAAGAAAATCCTAATGTAGATGTAACGTTTTTGCATCTAAATGGATTTAGTAAGAAATGGTATCAATGAAAAAGCATCTCTATTTACTTTTTATAATCACTGTATTCTATTCCTGCGAGGAAAATATAGATACTCTAATAATTGAAAAGGATATACCTCCAGCGACTGAAATATCGAGTGGTTGCAATATTTCAGGTCAAGTCGTTAATTTTTATGGTGTTCCATTCGAGAATGTAGAGCTTGCATTATATGTAGATCATGAATTTGAAAGAAGTTTTCTGACAGATGATAATGGGGAGTATTGTATTGAGTTAACGACATCAGAAATAGAAAGTTATATCTTATTAGAAGCATCATATGAGGATAATAATGATGTGAATAAGAATTATAGTAAGGTCGTAAGAAAAGCAAGATTTGATAGTAATAATCATTCAGAACTTAATTATCTCATCTTAGATAATTTCCCAGAGGGAATCTCAAATGGTGACCCAGAGGATCGGGAATTACAGTCTGTCTATGGTCAGATAGTAGATGATAATGGTGTAGGTGGATTTGGTTCAGTTACATTCTTTGATAGACCTTTTCAGACTACATTTGCAACTTATGCAGATATGGATGGGGTATATGAGTACTTCGTATATCCTGATGTAGAATACGACTTGTTATATTATACGACGGCACCTGCATCATTAGGTGTTTTGCAATCTGAACCTGAATTTCAAGCTTATTTCTACGAGATCAAAGATCAAATATTTCCTATAGAAGTGAAACTGGATGACTTCTTAGTCACCAGAGAATTTTCTAATAGAAAAATTATAGGACAAGTTAATTATACCAACGGAGATCCTCTGATGAAAGGGAGTTTTCATCTTGACCAACAATTTGTCAATAGTCCGATCCCAATTATAGATGGCAAATTATATTACAATCGTAATTCTTGCGAACTATTCCAGGACAGTTATGAAGCTTATATAATGGATGAAATCACTGGCCAAAAAACCAGTCCGTTTACTGTACTCTTTGAAGATGGAATCATGGATATAGGTTCAATTAAAATATGATTTCGAGATTTAAAATACTACTGTCTAAAGCTCAGAAAGGGGATAATGATGCATTCAAAATTATCTACCTAAGGCACTCTGATCACCTTATGGCGAAATGCTTAAGGTATGCAACAGACATTAACATGGCTAAGGATATCATGCATGATGGGTTTGTAAAGATATTCCAAAACATTAGTCGTTTTGAAGGAAATGAAAAAATGCTGAATGCTTGGATGACTAAAATTATCATTAACGAAGCACTTAAGAATTATCACAAACGAAGTAGAACCATATTTGTAGAACATCATTCAGGCTTAGAACAGGTAGAATTAAAGGTAGAAATATATCAAGATATGGCTGTCAAGGATATTCTGAAAATGATCAAAGAATTATCAGAACCTCTAAAAGTCGTATTCATGATGCATTGCATAGATGGGTATAAGCATGACGAAATATCAGATATTCTTGGGATTAGCGTAGAAGCATCGAGAGTCAGGCTAAATAGAGCAAAAACTCAGTTGAGAAATAATTACAGTAAAAGTAAAATTGTAAATCATGGATAACGATTCAAAAGTCAATAAGATATTATCAGAAAAATTTGAGTCAGAAAAATTTGAATTTCAGAAGGAAGAATTATGGGCTGAAATAAATGATACTATTAATTCTTACAAATCTTCTACAAGAAAAAAGGCAATAAAGATATTGTTGTTATCACTTTTACCTGTACTGCTTATTTTATGCTTTTATATAGTGAATATAAAAATTAGCCCTGAGTCCTTACATATAAATGAATCTTCGACAGAAATTGATCAGCCTGTGAGAGATGAGGCCAGTAGGACTGATTTAGTGAAAGAAGGACTGAATATAAATAATACTATAGTAAGGTCAGATAAGGAACCTGAGCTTAGTCAAGATTTGAATAATGACCCGATCCATATTCCAAGCTCTATCTATAACAGAGAGCAATCAATACTAAATGATAAAAAACAACTATCAATAAATAGTCAGAAGAAAATAGCTATTGATGGGAATGATCAGATAGCTGAGGACAGTAAAAATCAGGCAGTTCTAAACGCTGATCCTCAAAAACAAAAAATCAATGAAAGTAATCTGGTCAGCCCAGATGCAGGTTTGATTTCAAATTCGTTTTCTTCTGAGGATAAATTTTCTTCAGAAAACATAAACTATAATCAAGCCGAAATGTCAGTCCCTATTCTACAGGACATTTCGGACAAGTTAAAAAATCAAGAAACCAATGAGGAGATGATTATAGCTTCCATGAGTCTCCTGCCCGGAATAGAATTGCAAGAAATTCCGTATGATAGAAATGAGAATTTCGCAATGGCTTATTCAAGAAGAAAAGATAGATCAAATGGAAGGTCTCAGATTGGGTTTTCTCTAAGTAGTTTTCTATCTGATG
>Ga0209185_1000788_pt1 | contig 32713 bp, 26 predicted proteins | sample SidtaG_2_FD_187425 | JGI IMG/M metagenome (GOLD analysis project Ga0209185, IMG submission 187425) | Marine algal microbial communities from Sidmouth, United Kingdom - Sidmouth_Asex2 metaG (SPAdes) (version 2) | ecosystem: Host-associated > Algae > Red algae > Unclassified | place: Sidmouth... | reverse complement strand
GGTGTTGATGTCAATAACTTTTTATTTTCTTTTTACAGAAGTTTTTCAGTTATCTGGAGTAAACTCTTGCTTATTGCTTGAGTTAACCGTTCAAAACCTTCACTTGGTTGTCCGTAGTCAGTGAAATCAGTATTTCCTATACTTGTCTTCTTTGGGATTCCTTAAGAAGTGGAGCGCATTATAGTGATTTTTTGTGGCAGGTCAACCCTTATTTGAGGAGTAAATACTGTTCGCGTTTTTTTTAAGCAAAATGGTGTTTTATTGAATAATTCCAAAGCTTTTAATTACTTTCATACACTTAATTAAGGAGTGTTCAAAAGTCATTGTAAATTTTATGTAATCAACCAGTCGTCTGTCTCCACAAAACCGCACTTTAACTCAAAAAAACATAAGATATTGATAAATAATGACTTTTATTAGGTTTAATATCTTTATTTACTATTGAATATTAGGTTCAAGTAAGAGATATTAACAATGCATTTACTGGTTATTAAAGTTTGATGTTATTTAAACGTCGAATTGATGCTGGTTCAACAAAATAATAAAGGTGAAATAATGCGATTCAAGAAAAGTTTTATTGGGAGTATGCTTACTCTACTCATTTCCACATCTTGTGGAATAAATGCTAATGAAGTTACAGGAAATACTCAATTATTTAAGGAAAACCCTCAATCTAAAAAAACATCAAAAAAAGGTTCATCTCTTTACATCGTGCAAGTTAAAGGTAATCCGGGAATTACTCAAGCTCAAGCGCTTGGCGAATTGTTACCTTCTAATCAAGTAGTTAGCGTTGCAGGTAATAATTACAATGCTAATACACCAGCAATGAAGGCTTATACTAAAGCACTACAAAGTCGACAAGATGATTTAGCTAATACGATCGGCTCTATTAATATTATCCATTCTTTCCAACATACTTTTAATGGTTTTTCAGCAAAACTAACTGCTAAACAAAAAAGCCAATTGGAAGCTCACCCTGATGTTGTAGGTGTTTGGGAAGAAGAATTACAAACTATTACCACATCTAATACTCCTGAATTTCTTGGATTAACTTCGCCTGGTGGACAATATGGTTTAAACATAAAAGGCGAAGATGTTGTTATTGGTGTTTTAGATACCGGAATAGTGCCTGAGCACCCTAGTTTTTCCGACGATGGTTCATATTCAGATCCTAGTGCATTGGGTTGGAATGGTATTTGTGACGCTGGTGATGAAGCTGATGCTGGAACGTTTTCGTGTAACAACAAACTCATTGGTGCTCGTTTCTATAACGAATCTTTTAGCGCAGTTTATGACATTCAAACAGATTTAGGTGAGTTTCTTTCCCCTCGTGATGCTGATGGACATGGTTCTCATACGGCAAGTACTGCTGGCGGTAATGCAGATGTAGAAGCAATCTTATTAAATACAGATGCAGGAGTAGTGTCAGGTATTGCACCTCGCGCTCGAGTTGCTATGTATAAAGTATGTTGGAACAGTGACTATGTATCTCCAGCAGGTGTTAATGAGCGAGGCTGCTTTCCAAGTGACAGCATGGCGGCTATCGACCAAGCTGTTATTGATGGTGTAGATATTATTAACTTTTCAATTGGTGGTAGTCGCACTGATTTAACACAACCAGCAGCTGCAGCGATGTTACGTGCTACTCAAGCAGGTGTATTTGTTGCTGTATCGGCAGGTAATGATGGTCCAACAGCGGAAACTATAGGAACACCAGCCCCATGGGTAACTAGCGTTGCGGCATCTACATATAGTGGTACATCTAAGATTATAGGTAAACACCTCGAAATTAATACTGGTAGCTTAGAAGGCAGTTCAATTGTTTCAATTCCAGCAGGCTTTGCACCAGGTGCTGTTGATATATCCGGTAATTTGGTCGTAACGAACTCTGTAGAAGCATGTGATGAATCTGACGGAACTAATCCAGTTTTAAATCAAACAACTTTAAGCGGTAATATTGCTTTAATTTCTCGTGGTTCTTGTGCCTTTACCGAAAAATTTATGAATGTGCAAGAAGCAGGTGCAATTGCTGCGCTGGTTTATACTACTGAGAATACCTCCCCTTTTTCAATGGGCGGTTCTGATGATTCAATAACTATACCTGGCTCTATGATTTCTTTTGAAGATGGTAAAGCGTTAGAGGCTGATGCAGAAACTAATACTATTAATGTTACGTTTTCTGACTCGACAGCATCGGTTGATACCACGGAAATTGGTAATGTGATGGCTAATTTCTCCTCAAGAGGACCCAACCAATCAAGTTACGATGTAATAAAGCCAGATATTACCGCTCCGGGAGTTAAAATTTTAGCAGCAACATCAAATACTCCAATGCTTGGCACCAAAGGTGAGTCATTTGCTTATTTGCAAGGAACATCGATGTCAAGTCCGCATATTGCAGGTTTGGCGGCGTTATTTAAGGATTCAAACCCTGAATGGTCACCGGCTCAAATAAAGTCTGCTTTAATGACAACTGCTCGACAAGATCTGACTAAAGAAGATGGCGTTATACCTGCCGACCCATTTGACTTTGGTGCTGGCCATGCCGCTCCTGTAAGTGCAATGGATCCAGGCCTTGTTTACAGCGCTAACTATAACGATTACTTAGCCTTTTTATGTGGTATTGGAAACGAGAGTTTTGTTGCTGGTTCTGAAACAACTTGTGCAGATTTAACCAGTGCTGGTTTTAGCACAGAACCAAGTCAACTTAATATTCCTTCTATAGGTATAGCTGAACTAGGTGCACCTGAATCAGTTTCTAGAACAGTCACCAACGTATCAGGTAATGCAAGTAATTATACTGCAACTATTGTTGCGCCTGAAGGCATAAACGTTTCAGTAACCACCTATGATAACGAAGGTCAACCCACTGAAGATGGCGTTTTATCAATAGAAGCGGGTGATACTGCTCGATACACCTTGAATTTTTCTAAAGCAGATAATGCTGAATTAAATGCTTGGAAATTTGGCTCAATTTCATGGACTGATAATAGTGGCCATATTGTACGTAGCCCAATAGCTATCAAAGCGACTCCTGAAGTAAGCATTGAAGTTCCTAATAATATATCTGGCACATTAAATAAAGGCAGATTTACCTTCCCTGTGAAGATGTTATATTCAGGAAAAACAACTACTGATTTTGCTGGCTTTGTTGCACCATTTGGTTCTACAAGAACGGTTTCACAAGACGCGAATCAAGAGTTTGCTTTTAATGAAGCTGGGCTTGCCACGCATTTATTTCACCTACCTGAAGGTACAAAAGTGGCTCGTTTTTCACTTATAGATAGTTTAGTGGGTGATGGTTCAGGAACTGCTGACTTAGATATGTATGTGTATCGTTGTGATGAATGGAGTTGTACTTCTGTTGGTCAATCTGCAAATTCAGCTTCAAATGAAGATGTTATATTAATTAATCCAGAGCCTAGATCTAATGTAGATATTGGTGATGTTTATCTTGTATTTGTTCACGGATATGAATTGGGTGACACTGATACTCTTGAATATACTATGCCAGTATGGGTAGCGGACACAGCAGAGAGAAACGCTCGCGTTTTATCAAGCCGTCGTGCAATTAATGGTCGCTTTAATAATGTAACTATTATGACTAGAGGTTTATCAGAAGGCGTATTTATGGGTGGAGTTACTTTCTACGATGAAGATGGTAACGCTCAAGGTACAACCGCTGTTGAACTAAGCAATTAATATAAAGACCCGCCCTTTAACTTTGTTAAAGGGCATTATTAGATAACTACTTAAGCCTTTCTACTTAAGAAAGGCAAAATAAATATGCAGGTATATCATGTTAAAAAATTTATTAAAAAGCACATTACTAACACTTTCACTTTCTTTATTTGCGATGGGTTCTGCTAATGCAAACTTCGTTACGCAAGATATTCTTTTCGATGATGGCAATACAACCGAAGTTGTTTTAGAGAGAATTGGAACAATCACTATTGAAACCACTGATGCCGATGAATTTGGTTTAATCAGCTCGTGGGTTAACTTTGAGTTATTTGGTTTTGATATGATAACAGAAGATGAGGCGAATGGAGATTTTAGTCTATTTGGATTATTTGAAGCGTTGGTTGATGTAAATAACTTAAAAGCTGGTATTGAGTTTATTAGCTTCGATGTAACCGAGAGCCAAGACAATTTTTTTAATTTTCAAGGTTTGGTTGACACAGCGTCAGGTAGTAGCTTTTTTGTTGATGCCTTTGATTTCAGTGGAGGTCTATATGCTTTTGGCGATTTATCTTTAGGTGAAGCTAGTGTAGTGCCAGAGCCATCTGTATTTTTACTATTTTTAACTGGTTTAATTTTTATGGTAGCAAAGCGTCGTAAACTATAATTAAATCATCATTTAAGAAACTAAATAAAGCCTTATAAAAATATCTAATTATCATATAAAACTCACACAGCCCTTTAGGCTGGTGAGATATGCACCAATTAGCTTGGCTTATAGTTATAGGTTATTAAATGGAAGGCTGTATACCCGTTAACATTTAAGATACAAGTTTCAGTGGGAGTTAAAACGATTTAGGCACAGATTTCATGCTCCAGACGAAATTTAAGGTCTACATCTATGTTTGCAAGGCATTAAGTTTAGTCATGGTTACTCTCGGTAACTGATTCTGCGTTACCCTAGTGTTCTACATCCATGGTAAACCTGACTAAACTTAATAAGGCTGCATAAATTGTTTTTAGCTCCATCGAAGAAGCGCTTGAGTGCTTCCTCTTTTAAGAAATCACTTCATTAACAATACTTTTTATAAGGGAACAACTATTGCAACATTACAACAAAGTATTGCCTTGAGTTGTTTACTATAAACATTGACGCTAATGCGCTATAAAACGAGCATCTTGCTTGGAAACAGATATATAGATAAAAATGAAAAAGTCACTTGATAAAAGTGACTTTTTTTTATAAGAATGAGATGGTATACCAAGCGCATTAGTTTACACACAATGAGATAAAATCTCACTTAACACATGTTAAGAAAACATCAAATTTAAAGCGCAAAAAAGCCAATTACTTACGTAATCGGCTTACAATTTTAAAACGCTAACCTATTTTAAGGATAGACAAAGAATAGTTACAAACGAAGTTACTTAGGATTAGTTTTATTTTGTTCGATAGTAGATTCTTTAAAGTCCGCGTCTTTATCATCACCTACTACATGCTCTAATTTAAGCTTTCTTACACCTCTTATTGTATTAAATGGACCAGAGAAAGTGTAGATAACAAACACAATAAGTAATACATTTTCAGGACTCGATGCTACAATAATAAACGCTAAAACAATAAGTAGTACAACAACAAAATTGACCTTCCCTTTCCAATCAACATCCTTAAAACTACTGTATCTAAAGTTACTTACCATGAGCAAACCGGTAGCAATAGTTATAATACCTAAAATATAACCATAATCCTTTCCTATAACTTGATAAGATGAGCCTACCCAAACCAAACTTGCTATTACACCAGCGGCAGCAGGGCTAGCAAGCCCTTGAAAGTATCGTTTATCAGCCACACCTACTTGTGTATTAAAACGAGCTAATCTCAAAGCTGCACTTGCAACAAATACAAATGCAGCCAGCCAACCAAATTTTCCAAAATCATATAAAGCCCAATTATAAATAACTAAACCAGGCGCAATACCAAAAGATACCATATCAGCCATACTGTCGTATTCAGCTCCAAACTCACTTTGAGTATTTGTCATTCTAGCAACACGACCATCTAAGCCATCAAAAACCATTGCAACGAATATTGCTATCGCAGCATTTTCAAAATGCCCATTCATGGAAGATACAATAGCGAAAAAACCAAAAAACAAACCTGCAGTTGTAAGTATATTGGGAAGAAGGTAAATACCTTTATTGGGTATTTTTTCATTTGAAGAATGTTGTGTCATCTTTAAACCGTATTAGTGCAAATATTTATCTCAACTTAACATAAGTGTAATTCCGTGTGATAGCCCAATTAAAATAATTTTGGTAAAAATCAATAAAAGGTATGAATACTGTGCAATTATTGGTATAAATCCATTATATAACTACCTAAATTAGCACATAAGCGTTCTTATTTTCTGCTAATTGAAATTAAAGACATATAAAGAGCTTAAAAATGAAATATTGTTCGTTAGCCGTATTACTTACTTTTAGTTTAATGGTGTTTGCAGATGATGTGATAATTTACAGGTGGGTCGATGAAAATAATATTGCTCATTTTAGTCAAAACCAACCAGCTACTGGAGACTACACTGAAATTATTATGGCAAGTGCTAATTCATCTACCACAGAAAGGGATACTTCTTCTTCCCAACTAAACAATCCAGAAGTAAAAAAGCCAGGAGTTAAAAAAGAAGTACAAGTAGACAATAATAGGCCTAAAGAGAATGACAAAGAGTGTGAAGAAGCTAAGAAAAATTTAGCCACATTAAAAGATTTTGATCGAGTCCGCTTTGTAGATGCTAATGGAGAAACTCAAATACTTGATGAAGCTAAACAGGCCGAACAAATCAAAATAAATGAAGAGCATATTAAGGCTTTTTGTACATCTAAGTAATAATAAACTTATACCCGCTACTATTCAAAATGTGGGTTTTAGTGGGAGCTAAAAATAATTTAGGCACAGGTTTCATGTTCTAGAAAAATCTACATCCGTGTATGTAGTGCATTAAGTTTATGTCATGGTTGTTCCATAATTAAACTTAATAACGCCACATAAATTGTTTTTAGCCCCATCAAAGAAGCGCTTAGCGTATATTCCTCTAGAATCATTTCATCGTTAATACTTTTATAAGGGAGCGACCATTCACAAAGTATCGCCTTGAATTACTTACTATAAATATTGACGCTTACGCGCTCTGAAACGAGCATTTTGATTGGTAACGGGTATACACCTTGACGATGAAATAGCAAAAGGTCATAAGCTCTACTCAATAAACAATACCTTATTTGTTAAATCATATTGGTTTTTATATTAAATACGAGCTTGTCATCCGATAATTCAATATTAATTGAACTCTCTGCAATTATTTCACCCGAAAGCAGCGCTTGAGCAAGAGGATTTTCAATTTCTTGTTGAATAGCTCGTTTTAACGGCCGTGCTCCGAACAAATGATCAAAACCTATTTTACCTATATAATTTAATGCCTCTGGTGAAACGGTTAAAGAAATATCTTTGTCTTTTAAACGTTTAGCCAATGATTCAATTTGTATCCCAGCAATTTTCTCAATTTGGTCACCTTCAAGTGAATGAAACACAACAGATTCATCTATTCTGTTAACAAACTCTGGTTTAAAGTATTGGTGAACCTCTTCCATAACTTGAGCTTTCATTAAATCGTACTGTTTAGCTGAACTTAATTTCTGAATAACATCTGAACCAATATTTGAGGTCATGATGATAACCGTATTTTTAAAATCTACAGTGCGCCCTTGCCCATCAGTTAACCGACCATCATCTAATACTTGCAATAATATATTAAAAACATCGTTATGCGCTTTCTCAACTTCATCAAGTAAAATAACCGAATATGGTTTACGCCGTATTGCCTCAGTAAGGTAACCACCTTCCTCATAACCAATATAACCCGGAGGAGCCCCAATAAGACGAGCAACAGAGTGTTTTTCCATAAACTCTGACATATCGATACGTATAAGTGAATCTTCACTGTCAAACAAAAAATGAGCTAGCGCTTTGGTTAATTCAGTTTTACCAACACCGGTAGGCCCTAAAAATAAAAATGATCCAATAGGTTGATTTGGATCTGCCAAACCTGCTCTTGAACGTCTTATTGCATTAGACACAGAAGAAATAGCTTCATTTTGCCCTATCACCCTTTGGTGTAGACTTTCTTCCATATTGAGTAACTTCTCACGTTCCTCTTCCAACATTTTTGAGACGGGAATTCCGGTAGCTTTACTCAACACATCAGCAATTTCCGACTCTGTAACTTTATTTTTCAGTAACGTCATTTCTTGCATTTCAGCTTGGCTTGCTAGGTCTAACTGGCGTTCAAGTTCAGGGATTTTTCCGTGGTGAAGTTCAGACATTTTATTTAAATCGCCTGCTCGCGTAGCAGCTTCAAGTGATATTCGAGCTTGTTCTAAATCACTTTTAATTGCTTGTGTGCCATGCAAAGCAGCTTTTTCTGTTGTCCATACTTCATCTAATTCGTCGTACTGAATTTGCATGCTAGCTATTTCTTGTACAATGTTCTCAAGGCGCTTAGCAGAAGCTGAATCAGACTCTTTAATTAGCGCTCTTTCTTCTAACTTTAATTGAATAAGCTTGCGTTCTAATCGATCTAAATCTTCTGGTTTAGAATCCATTTGTAGCCGAATACTTGAAGCTGCTTCATCAATTAAATCAATCGCTTTATCTGGTAATTGACGGTCGCTTATATAACGCGAGGAGAGTGTTGCTGCAGCGACTATAGCAGGATCAGTTATTTCAACATTATGGTGTAATTCATAACGTTCTTTTAATCCACGTAATATAGCAATGGTATCTTCGACGCTCGGTTCATCGACTATAACTTTTTGAAATCTTCGCTCTAATGCGGCATCTTTTTCAATGTATTGTCTATATTCATCAAGCGTGGTTGCCCCTACGCAGTGTAAATCTCCTCTAGCTAAAGCAGGTTTAAGCATATTACCTGCATCCATTGCGCCATCAGATTTGCCAGCACCTATCATAGTATGTAATTCATCAATGAATAAAATGACTTGTCCTTCTTCTTTAGCCAATTCATTTAAAACTGCTTTCAAACGTTCTTCAAATTCACCTCTGTATTTAGCTCCAGCGACTAATGCTCCCATATCTAGAGATAAAACACGTTTATTTCTAATGCCTTCTGGTACGGCGTTATCAATAATACGTTGCGCTAATCCTTCAACAATTGCAGTTTTACCTACACCAGGTTCACCAATTAACACGGGATTATTTTTAGTACGGCGTTGTAATACCTGTATTGTTCTTCTTATTTCATCATCCCGACCAATAACAGGGTCAAGTTTTCCTTGCTCTGCTCTTTCAGTTAAATCAACGGTATATTTATTTAAGGCTTGCCGAACATCTTCTGCATTTTGCTCGTTAACTGACTCACCTCCTCGAACGTGTTCGATGGCCTTATCAATTCTTACTTTATTTGCACCAAGCGACGTTAAAATTTTGCCTAAAGCTCCTTTATCTTCAATAGCGGCTAAGATAAAAACCTCAGAGGATATGTATTTATCCCCTAATTTTTGTGCGTACTTATCACATAAATTGAACATGCTAACCATTGCTGGTGACAATTGAACGTCACCCCCAGTGCCATTTACTTGAGCTAAGTTATCAATGGCAGTGTCTAATTGGTTACGTAAACTATGAACATTAATACCTGCACTTTTTAGTAAAGGTATGATGCTATTATTATTTTGATTCATAAGCGCAATCATTAAGTGAAGAGGTTCTATAAATTGGTGGTCTTTACCTAATGCTAGTGATTGAGCATCTGAAATAGCTTGCTGAAAAATTTGAGTAAATCGATCTAGGCGCATGGTACATCCTCACAAGTCTCAACATCATTTAGCTGAGAAAAAAACAAAAACTTTATTAATTGGAACAGTCAATAAAGAAATTATCAACAACGCCTAATCAATATAAGTTTAACTTTATATAAAATATTAATGAGGGCGCAATAAAATAAATCAATAAATTTTGGCGGACTTTTGAACAAAAATACTTATAGCGACTCTTATAATCGGCAAATAATAGTAGCCATTCGACCTGTAGTATTTTGGCGGCGGTAGGAGTAGTAATCATCTTTCATGGAATGAGTGCAATGTTCAAGCGAAGAAATGGTCTTAATACCTAATTGATTGAGTTGAATTTTGGCAATAAGCGCTAAATTGCATAAATATTTTTTTTCATTCGTGTTAAATAATATGAGCTTAAAGGCTTGTTTTAATTCAAGGCTTTGTTTAGTAAACTGTACATATACATCTTCGCCAACTTCAAATTTTTCAGCGCCAATACAAGGCCCTAACCATGCGTAAAGTTTACTCATCGGTGTATTCATCTTATGTAAGGTATGTTTTATTACTTGATTAGATAGTGGCTTCCACCCACCATGAATAGCAGCAATATCATCTCCATTAAATGAAGAAATCAATATAGGTAAACAATCAGCAGTCATAATTGCTAGTGCTATATTTTTGTTTTGTGTAACAGATGCATCAGCTGTAACAGCTTGAGCACGTTTATTAATAACGGCTACATGGTTACCATGAACTTGATCTAACCACTGAACAGAGGTATCACGAGGTAAGTAATTTAATAATTGCTGCCTGTTACTCAATACACTTTTCTCATCATCTCCTACATGCAATCCTAGGTTAAAATTACCATAAACTGAAGAAGACAGTTTTTGCTTTGGGTGATGAATGGTGGTAGTAAAAGCCACTACGTTTTGTACTGGCCATGTAACAGGTTTAAAAGCGGAATTAATAGGGTTCAATAGAGTGTAGTTTAGTATCTTCTCGTAGCAGGTTAGTCAATTTTACCATATCTGCGGGTATATCTGCATGCCATGTCATTTCCTCACCTGTAATGGGATGAAATAACGACAACATGGCAGCATGTAATGCCTGTCGATTAAAGTCTCTTAACATGTCGCGTAATGGTTCAGTCGCATTTTTGGGTGGACGTGGTCTGCCTCCGTAAACAGGATCACCGACAAGTGGGTGGGTTATATGCGCCATATGCACTCTAATTTGATGGGTTCTTCCTGTTTCTAAACGTAATCGTAAACGAGTATGCAGCCTAAATTTTTCCATTACTCGGTAATGAGTCACTGATGGTCTGCCAGAAAAAGTAACGGCCATATGAGTACGCTTGGTTGAGTGCCTTCCTATAGGCTGATCAACCACACCGCCAGCGGTCATAATACCGGTAGCAATAGCTTCATATTCACGAGTAATTTCTCTAGCTTGTAACGATTCGACTAAGTTTGTTTGTGCGGCAATAGTTTTAGCTACCACCATCAAGCCGGTGGTGTCTTTATCTAAACGATGAACTATGCCGGCCCTTGGAACAATTTCTACTTGTGGACAATAATGTAACAAGGCATTTAAAACGGTACCATCAGGATTGCCTGCACCGGGATGAACTACAAAGCCTGCTGGCTTGTTAATCACTAAAATACCATCATCTTCATAAACAATATTTAGTGGTAAATCTTGCGCTTTAAAACGTTCTTCAGCTTCAATTTCAGCGTTGATGGCAATACTCTCTCCGCCATACATTTTCTCTCTAGCTATTTGTATTACTTTATTATTTACACAAACGTCACCTGCTAAAATCCAGTCTTTAAGTCTTGTTCTTGAGTAATCTGGAAACATTTCCGCAATCGTTTGATCCAAACGCTTACCCAAACAAGATTCAGGGACAATGCCATTGTGTTCAATTTTTTCAGCCATTAAATTCTCTTTAAATTTACTAAGCAAACTAAATAAATTTTAGTACTGTGCAAGAAAAGCCTGCTAGGTTAGAATGCTTGCAATATTTTACCTGTTTGTGTGATGGGATGAAACCAACTTCATTAAATAAATATGATTGCTAAAATGAACTAAGCCAGTATATTTTATCTAATGGATACACATTAACTTTAGCCAAACCAACGTTGTGATTTTAAATTTATGCCAAAAATATCAATAAAAGTATTACTAACAGCCCTGAGTTTAACCTTAATTGGGTGTTCATCATCAGATAAAACCAATATTGATAATGTACCTAATAAGTCAGCCCAAACATTATTTTCTGATGCTCGTAAAGCCCTAAATGAAGGTCTTTTTCAAAAAGCTATTCAGTTACTTTCTGCAATAGATGCACGCTTTCCATTTGGTCCAATATCACATCAAGTGCAAATTGATTTAATTTATGCTTATTATAAAAGTGGGAATGCTGAGCAAGGTCTCGCGTTAGCCGATAGGTTTTTAAAATTAAATCCAACCCACCCTAATGTTGATTACGTTTACTACATGAAAGCGTTAATTAATTTATCAACAGAAGAAAACCTATTTCAAGATATTCTGGGCATTGATCGCTCAGACCGAGATCCTACAGCATCTAGAAATGCATTTAATGGTTTTAAACGCATTATTACCGACTTCCCTGAAAGTAAATATGCTGCTGATTCTAGAAAACGCATGATTGATATAAAAGCTCGATTAGCTCGATACGAGTTATCTGTAGCTCGCTTTTATTTAAAAAGAGACGCTTGGGCATCTGCTGCAAATAGAGGCCGATATATTTTAGAATATTATTCGCCAAGCGAACAAGTTGAAGAGGCGTTAGAGATAATGATTGAATGTTACAAAAAATTAGGTCTTGAAGATCTAAAAAATAATGCTCAGCAGGTACTAGCTGCTAACTTCCCTAATAACAAACTATTTAAATAACCTAAAGATTGAATAGGATAATTAAGGCACTTATTTTCATTTAGTTGATAAGTGCCCTGTATAAATATATCTATTTTGTAAACCGTCTATATTGCTGAAGCATCTTCTTCGCCGGTTCTGATACGAATAATACGTTCAACATTAGTTACAAATATTTTACCATCGCCAATTTTACCTGTTTGAGCTGTTGACATAATTGCTTCAATACAGCGTTCAACATCTTCCGTAGCTATAATTAATTCAATTTTTACTTTAGGTAAAAAATCAACCATATATTCAGCGCCACGATAAAGCTCGGTATGACCCTTTTGACGACCAAAGCCTTTTACTTCAGAAACTGTCATGCCAGTAATACCTATTTCACCTAATGCTTCTCTTACATCGTCTAACTTAAACGGTTTAATAATCGCTTCAATTTTTTTCATCATCTAATCCATTTTCAAAAAGTTAAATTCATTGTACACAAATAATTTCATCAATCAAAAATTACAATAAATAGCATACAGTTAATGTTATAAATTTTGATACACTTAGTATTATCTACCGAAGAATATAATCCTTCAAACAAAATTAATATTTAATTACCTTTAAGGAAGTTTTATGAACCCCCAGTTAATTATTGAAGAAATGAAAGTGCTACCCACAATTGATGTTGAATATGAAATTACCCGTAGAATAAAGTTTATAAAACAGCAGTTGCTAAATTCTGGGTTACATAAGTTAATTTTAGGTATTAGTGGTGGCGTTGATTCATCAACCTGCGGAAAATTAGCGCAATTAGCCATTAACGAACTTAATGAAGAAGATATTAATAGCCCTTATCAATTTATTGCGATTAGGCTACCTTATAATATTCAAACTGATGAAGAAGATGCTCAACTTGCGCTACAGTTTATTAAGCCATCACACTCTATTAGCACCAATATTTTTGATGGTGCAAATGGTATACACGAAGAAACACTTCAAGCATTATCAAATAATAACCTGCTAAACGCATCTGCTGCACAAATAGACTTTTGCAAAGGTAATGTTAAAGCAAGAACTCGAATGGTTATGCAATATAATTTAGCTGGCTTACTTGGCGGATTGGTACTAGGTACGGATCATTCAGCAGAAAACGTTACTGGTTTTTTTACAAAATGGGGAGACGGTGCTTGCGACCTAGCACCTCTGTTTGGCTTATCTAAGCGTCAAGTAAGACAATTGGCCAAAGCTTTGGGCGCACCTGGCGCTTTAATTGAAAAAGCGCCCACCGCTGATTTAGAAGAGCTATCACCAAGTAAAAAAGATGAAGATGCATTAGGTATTTCATACAACCAACTTGATGATTTTTTAGAAGGTAAGCCTACTGATGTAATTGTTGAGCAAAGAATTATAAACATTTACTTAAAAACTCAACATAAACGCTTAGAAATACCTACTATTTACAGTTAGTTTACATTTACGTGTAAAATATATACTATCACTATTGTTTATTAATCAAACAAAAATAAATAACTAAGGATAGTTAAATGAATAGACATATTGGCTTTACATTACTCGAATTACTTACATCAATGACTATTTTGATGCTGCTAATCACTATCGGTATGCCATCACTGGCTAATTTCACGGTTAAGATGCGAGTTGACCGTGAAATTTCAACACTACATAAGATGTTAGTTTTTACCAAAAATACAGCCGTAAATTCTAATACTTATGTTGCTATCTGCCCACTAAATAAAAATAACATTTGTACAACTAATTGGCATTTAACCGTGAGTGTATTTAGCGATCATAATAAAAATAAAATTTTTGAACCAAATGCTGGAGAGCTGCTTTTAAAGATAAAAGATCCTATTAAACCCGATGATAAACTTCAATATGGCAAAAAAAGAACGGCGCTTATCTATGGTCCAACAGGACACTTAGCGATATGGGGTGGCAACGCTACATTTAAATATTGTCCTGAAGATGATCAAGAAAAGAATCGAGGCTTAGTTGTATCAAGAGCTGGGCGAGTTTATGAAACTTCTAATACTAAAGATGATGGATTAGACAGAAATAGAAATAACAAACTCATTGTTTGTAAATAGATTATCTACGTAATACCAATTAAATTAATGAATTGATCACTTAGCGATAATTTAAAGGTTTATAAGCACAGATTTTATGTTCCAAACAAAATCTAAGTACATACATCCATGTATGCAAGGCATTGATGAGAGGATGGTGATTCTCGGTAACTGCTCCAGCGTTACCCTAATATCCTACATCCGTGTAGGAACCTTATCAATATTAATAACGACGCTAATAAGCCTTTAAAAATCGCCCTTGGGAGCTCATTAGACAACTAATAACTTCACAAAATAAATGAAACATAGCTCACTATGCTTAAATTATTTCTTTTGTTATCAGTTATCTAATGTAGCTCTAAATGACTAATTCATTATTTCAATTGGTATAACTAGATAGATAAAAGCTTAAGTGCTATAAATAAACTATAGTATTATCTTTTAATAGAATTAAATTACATGAGTTGTAGAAAATTTAATCATAGAAAGCGTGGTCATAAGCAATGTGCATTTACACTGGTTGAGCTTATGGTAGGTATTACTGTGATTAGTATACTTGCTATTATCACACTACCAAATTTAAATAGATTTATTGTTGATTTGAGAGTAGAAGGTGAAATATCAAAACTTCATCGCTTATTGCTTACGGCTAGAAATGCATCTATTAACTCGGGGCAAAATGTAGTTATTTGTCCAGTTGTAAGTGGCACATGTACTGACGATTGGACTAAAGAGATAACTGTTTTTGTAGATATAAATAGAAATAATAGTTTAAACTTACCTAATGAAGAAGTTGTAAAAGTTAAGTCTGCATCAAATAATAAAGACAAATTTCAATATACTGGAGGCGCTTTTTTAACTTATAACGCTTTAGGAAATTTAGTTAATAACAATATCGCATCATTATTCAGGTATTGCCCTGAGGGCTTTTCAAAAGCCTCAAAAGGTATTATTGTTTCTCCATCTGGCAGGGCTTATATTAGTCAAGATCAGAACGGTGATGGCATTGATGAAGACAGAGCAAATAACAACATTAAGTGTTCCTAACATATAACGTCCCATCGCCAAGGAAGGAGCAGGTTAGAAAGTAAGTTATCTAAGTAACCTCAGATCGGCTTAAGCGGTAACCATAGCATTCCTTTCAAGGTCAGATATATTAAGGCATGGCTTATTTTCTTTAAGGCAATAAGCCACAAGACCCGCTAACATATTCAACATAAAACCGTTTGGACTACGGTGACGTGAATGCTCTATTTGAGAAATGTTTTTTAATTGGTCATTGATCGTTTCAATAATAAAGCGTCTAGAAAGCATTGCTCTATCCCATAATGATAAGGCTTTCGCTTTCATATTTCGTCTTACTGTTGTTATCAAATCAACGCCACTATCGTTTAGCTTTTCTGACAGTTTTTTACTGATATATCCTTTATCAGCATATAACTTACCTGAAAGTTTCTTGGTTATATCTAGCACGGGTTTTGTATCATGGACATTACCTGTGGTGAGTTTAGCATCTACTATTTCACCTCGATAATTGGTGACGAGGCGAAGCTTAAACCCATAAAACCACCCCAGCGTTCCTTTGCCTCGTTGGGCAATACCACCAAAGGTTTTATGTCGAGGAATACGTAAGTTATGACAAACCTTTATGCTAGTGGAGTCAATAAATTCAATGCCTGTCGCCTCACCTTTGAGTGTGGAAAAGTAGCTTGATAACGGTACGATTGCTTTGGGCATCACTTCTAAGAATCGAGTGTAGCTTAATAAATGAGGGAAGTGATTTTTATAAAATTTGGCAATATAGCCTTTATAATAATTTTTAAAATCACGGTGATGGGACATGTGAAAAGCAATGAGGATAGTCATGATTTCGCTCATTGACATTCGACTTGAACGCCTACGTTTTTGACTACCATCTGCAATAAGTTGTTTTTCTAATTCGGGGATAAATACTCGACAAAAATCATCGACATCACAAAATATTTCGACTAGTTTATTCATGCCTGTTCCTTCTTTTTCTTTCTGTTTTTTTTGGTCGAAAGATCGGATCGTGGAACAGGCATTTAGTTCCATTTAGTTAATTCTTATCCCGAGCTGAGGTTAAGTAATTTATGTAAACTAAGCTCGGCTAGGGTAAAGCTATTTGAAATCCTATCGTGGTTATTTATACTCCAATAGGCAACTATTTTTTCAAAAAATGCCTCAACATCAATTCAAACATCATCATTAAGCAAGATAATACTGATATAAACAGATAATAAAATTTAATTCAGTAAATATTATTAAAAATTAATACTATACCTACCACACCTCAAGATGCTGGTTCAGAGCTAAACGAGGAAATCAGATCAAAGCGCGTTACGCAGACAATGGTTATTCCCTTATCAAGTATCGCAACGCTGGACTGATGACTCGTTTAGCTCCCTACGGGCAAGGCGGTAAAGAGTCACCTTGCTGAAATCTGCAGCTTGAGGTGTGATGGGTATATAATAAATCCTTACCCGAGTTTAGGTTAAGTATGTAAGCTCATTAACTTTCTTGAAGTAACTTTTTATGTAAACGGTTGCTGTTTTGATTTATAAAGTCTTTATCAAATTCTACACATTCCTCAACTTTATGTATCTTTATATTATTATTAGATAGCTTCTTATTGTAGAGACTTTCTTTGAAAAATTTAACCTGTCTCGTTGGTACATCATGGTAATAAAGAATAGTAATTTTGCCACCGACTAATTCAACACTACATTTAAGCGAAACTTTTTCTAGCTCTTTAAAGTTTTTAGCTTTTGCCAATGAACTTGTTAATACTAGTATTGAAAAAACAAATACTGAGGTACCTTTCCAGTTTATAGAATGCATGTTATTTCTCCCAACAAAATGCTGATTTAGCTGTTTTTTTACCCGTTTCAGATACATTTAACTTTATACAATCTGCATCTGCTTTAGCTTGTGTCCCTTTGGCTGTAGCAGTTAGTGTAAATGTAGCCCTTGTTTGAGCTGAGGCATCAATACTATATTTTTTTGACTCTGTAATATATGGATCACCAGGCAAGCCTAAAAGTTTCATATCAGAAGTGTACGTACGGTTATCAACAAAGAATTGTTCCATTTTATTGGCGACTCTTAATAATTCTCTTTGAGCTTCACTGCGATTAGACTTAGTGACGTAATTTGTATATGAGGGATACGCTACGGCCCCTAAAATACCTACAATAGCAATAGTTATTAACAACTCAATTAATGTAACACCATTCTGATTTTTATATTTCATTGGATTCACTCAGCTATAGCTTGAAAAGTACGATAAAGGGATAAGCCCAAGCCACTATCGATAACTCCATTATTTACGCCACCGCCTTCTCCTCCACCCGTCAATAACTTTATGGTAGATGGGAGACTTCCGGGAGGAGAACCCGGTAGAGGAGGCTTAGGTTTCGGAATATAAGGCGTAGGAGTATCAGGCATTGCTTTAGTTGTTACTAATTTTTTCCAATTAGTAAAAAACTGTGTACCTTTATATAAATCTATAGCGTATAACGCTCCCTCACCATTTACTAGTGCACAAGAGTCAACACCACTTTTACCTGGTGTAAAAGAGGTGAAATAAGCAACTCCTTTTAACACTATGGCTCCAGCAGTGCTTTTCTCTCCAGATGATTCATAGTTGTACCGCCAACCAGATTTTTTACTAACAATAACATCCAACGCTTTAATTTCGGCGACGGTGCTAAGTGACCCATAAGGATCAGAAGTAAAATCAGCTAAGTCTTCATATTTAATAGCGCTTGGTATTTTTTTAGCCGGAGGTGTTGCATTTAACAAAAATGATTGTGTAATAATATTTTTATCTTGAATCATAAAGAATTCATCATTAGTGTCAGTTGCAGAGGGAGTTGATCGGTCACCACTTCCTAGCAAAATAGCCTCATAAGGTGTTTCTTTACTTGAGATAGTTGTTTTAGTACCTACTGTGTGTTCATACCTATCAGTAAAAAACGTCCTTACTATAGAGGGGTCATTAAAAAAACGTCTATCATCCAAATTAGTTGTTCCGCCAAGTTCTGCTAATTTAAATGCGGTCCAAGGGCTACTTTTACTAAACGGATCGTTTCCTGGCATATCAATCCTAAAGACATTTCCACCCGTATCACCAGTATATAATCTATCGATTAAACCGTCACCATCGCCATCTAATACTCCAATGCGAGAGGGTATGCTATCTGTAAAACCTGCAAACTGTGTATTTTTATCTGTGGTTGCTGCTGGCGTAATACTCCACAGTAAAGCTCCAGATTGGGCATCAAGCATATAGATACCTCGACCGACATTATCTGAACTGCCTGGGCCTGAAATATCTTTAGCAATAGAATACCCTGCACCAAAGATTAATACCGGTTTAGGTATTCCTTTTGAAACATTTATAGATGAATAGCCTACCTGAGGCTGAGACCATGTTTGAGCTAACTCTTTAAAATTTCCGTTATCAGCTTTAACTTCCCACATAAATTTTGGTGCGTCAGGGTCTGTAATATCTAGAGCGTAATAAGACGATCCCCCCCTTCTAAGCCCAAAAAATATCCATGCCTTATCTCCAGATGAATTGATAGAGCCATCGCCATCTACATCTAAAAGATGAACAGTTATCTTACCATCAATTCCATAAACCTTACTTGAAGCAGGCAAGTTATCCTTAAGTGTTTTTATATTTGAAAAAAATCTTTGAGGCATAAAAGCCCAAGACTCATCAACTTCAGTCCCACTATCTTTAAACATGTGTAAAGCACCGGCATTAGTTCCAACCACGATTCTAATATCAGGCTTGGATTTACTTCCCCCATAATTTATTGCTAGAGGTTTCGAGTGGAGTGGGTCTCCAAATAAATCCGGTCTATAATCTACAACTTCACCATCTTTATCTGCATCATCAACATCTACTCCAACAGCCCACTTAATATACTCTTTTGTTTCAATTGTATTTGCAGCCCCTATTAAGTTTTGAACGTTAGAGGCATTACCTAGAGCTTTTACAATATTGTCATAAGTTAAATCAATGAGTGCATTCGACGTACCTATATCACTATATACTTTACGTGTATTATTGGCTTTTTCGCTAAACATTCCTACAACACCACCTATATTGACATTATTTCCATCTGGTCCAGTTGAACTTTCCCAATATGTTTTTGCTGTATCAATAATACTTCCTGATTCATCCACGGCAGACTTATTATTTCTATCAACTTGTTTGCCATCTTTTATTTTTAGTTTTTTTAGATTACCTTTCCATCTAGCACCATTGTTAGGAATGAACATACCATAATAAGCTGAATCTAAAGATTCAGTTCTATCATAACTATTAGAAGCAACTGAAGGAGCAGTAAAAGTTGTATTAACTGCCAGTATAGAACTCAACGCCTTTTGTAATGCTGAACCCAATTTTGTAGGATCTGTAGCATCATAATACTCTCCTCCGCCTTTACTTGCTGCTTCTTTTAATAGCCTGGACGCAGAAGTTGCACCTTCACTAAAACCAACAGTATATAAAGTTGCAATTTGAGTTCCTGGTAAAGTGGCATTTATATCGTTGCTATGAGCATATTCCGCTAAAGCAGGTAGAAAATTTCCATCCACAGCCGAAGCGGTTGTAGCAGGAATAGAGTTACTGTGAAGAGCCCTAATAAAACCATCAGCGGCATTATCGTTTGTAGGTTTTCCGTCAGTTATTAAAATAACAAAAACTTCATTGCTACATCCTGTATAGGGAGCAATATAATCAGCCCCTTTTTCAATAGTCGTATCACGATTTGGTTTATCTTTGTAATGATACGAACCACCATTATAACTGTTATAACCATCTACATCTTGCTTACCATATTTAACTGGTAAACCTGCAAAGTATCGGTACGCTTCATAATAAGATTCGCATAAGGGTGTCGCACCAGAACCATGTAAATCATTTTCTATAATACCTAAAAGATTACTTTTAGCTGAAGCGGTCATCTCTTGTATACCAAAAGCTATTCTCCCTCCATGAGGTTTACTTTGATCATTATCTGAACCTACATCATAGTTGTATACTTGAAGTCCAAATTGCACTGAAGGTATCGAATCAATTAAATTAGTTAAAGTTCGTTGAGCGATTGCAATTCTAGTTGTTGTTTCATTTCCTATATCAATATCACTACTGCCATCATTATATTTATCCCCTTGATCCCACCTTAAGTAATTATCAGTGTAAATGGTAACAACATCTCCTCCCCATGAAGCATCAACTTTAGTAACGTCAGTATCATAATATACTGGCTCAATTTGAGTTCCGATACCATCTATAGGATAACCATCAGGTAGTGCAACTAAACTATTCTCAACTAACATAAATTTATTTTTAATATGCTCAGCTGCAGTGCCTTTATCTTTATGAGCTAAATCTAAACTAATATCGTCTTCACAATCTATAATAGAGATGGTGGTTCCATCAGTTGCTGGAATATCTTGCCAACTCCCAGTATTTCCTTGAAAGGTATACTCTTTTATACGTCCGGTGTAAAAACCCACTTTATTCAAACGAGAAACAGCAGTTGAACAGTTATTAATACTTGATAAAAAACGTCTATTTTCACTAGACGCATCAACTGACGGTAAATCTACAGGTGTACCTACTACATAATATAAATAGTCTCGACTTTTATCTGTAAATTCGCCTAAGGTTTTATATTCTTTAGAATGATCGTAAGGCGTTTTTATTATTTGCGTATCTGTCATACTGCCAGAGGTGTCAACAATCAATAAAACTTGAGGTTTTGTTTTTGCGCGCAAATTGGCGTTGCCTATGTATAACTCTATATCTTCACTGTATGAATTTAATGAGCTAAATATTAAGATAATAAATAAAACATATTTTTTCATTTTTAGTTTCCTGTAGGGATCTCTTGAGCAATACCAGCATTAATCTGTATAAAGTGATTTTCATTTCGACCATAAAATCGATTAAGTACAACATTAGCTCTACGGCAAGTTATTAGACCTGACGAAGCACGTTTACTTCTAGGGCAAGGTGTATCAAGTATTAAAGGATTATCTGGTTGAGCTGTAGCGTTGGTTATTAAGGGTTGTGTCAAAGTTAAAATTGGTGTTGGTTTAATTAAATTTACAAATATATTTGAACCAAAAACTTCGCGCCTTTCATTATAAAGAACTCTTTCCATTTCACTTATTGTTCCTTGGGTAACTATAGCTTTTTCTTGGCTTGCTCCTGCCATTTTTACATCAGTGGTAGTATTTTGCATTAATGCTGCTGCAACTGCAGTTAATGCCACCAAGAAAACAAGAGAAACAATGAGCACTACACCAGACTGATTAACTCTTTGCATTACCATTGACTTAATTCTCCGTTTGTTAAAAATACAGTAGTACTAAATAAAAGCCGCCTAAAATTATCTCCATTTGCATTAAAAGTTGTATCGCCCATCCTATAAACATTGTCATTTTTATAATTTAAATCTTGCCTAATAGACCTCACCAAGACATACAACTTTACTGATTTTATACTTACAGGGCTAATATTATCCCAATAATCTTCCAGCATATTAGCCGGAGACATATAACCATTTACAGCTCCATCGCCATTTGTATCAACGCCAAACATATAATGAACTCTTTCAATTCCTTCAACGAGTAGATTGAAAGTCATTGGAGTAACTGCATTTTGTAAGCGCCCTTGCATCAAAACAGGTACAAAATTAGCCGTTGTACCTATACGATCATTTCTTATGTAGTAAACATGATGTTGATATTCCCATATCCTACCGTTGGCAATAGTTGGCACTACAGCAATATCGCCAGGAAATAATGCAGCTTCATTATATCCAGCATTTAAATAATACCGATTATTATTTAATACAGCCGGAGCAACTTGAGCAACAACTCTTTTTATTTGCAATACATCTGAACCAGGAGCCGCATTATTTATACAACCACCTAATATATTTGCTGTATTTACTCTATCTGACCAAAGAGTTCTAAAACTAAAGCCATTGTCTTGGGGGAAACTACTATTATTTTGCCCTCCACCAATACAATCTCCATTTTTAGGAGTGATGGGGACATTTGTTGAAACATCGTGAGAGAATTTATGATTTAAATCTCCCCAAAAATTTTGCCTTAATAAATCGTCTGTTAATATAGAGACAGCAAAACGTCCATTTTCCTGTAGTTCACCTATGCTAGAAGTCTGACGCGTGGTTGTTTTCATTCCCACAAAAACACTTAAAACGCCACCGATGAGTACTAACCCAATAGACAATGCAACAAAAATTTCTAAAAGTGTAAAACCTTTTTGTTTTTTAATCATATCGTCCTCTAAAAAATAAATGCATTTACAACAATCTGCCGACGTTTTTTGCTTTTAGTACCGCAATTTTGACCAAAAGATGTATTATTAGCTGCGCCATCTGATAATTCATCTCTTCCCTCCCAGCTAATAACGATAGTAACTGCATTATTTATATGACTTATACAACCTACCACACCAGCCAACCCACCCATATTACTTGTTGATTGTTGAACGTCAGCACCAATTAAGCTTAATTCCCATTCGTATAGGTCATTTGTTATTAGTTGATTTGGAGCACACAAAGCACTAGGAGTATTACACCTTAGTACAGGGGTATCTAAAGGGGTGATCCCATAAGTACCATTGTACCCATTGAGTATATTTAAACCGACTGTCGAGTTATTACTTCTCATGCGTTCAATAATATTTTGAGATAAGGATGATGCCATTGAACGTTGCATCGCATCAAAACTGCCTTTTTTTGCCGAGGCTTGCATAGCTACAGCACCTAAAATACCGGTAGATAAAATAAATAAAGCGACAAGCACTTCAATCAGTGTCATGCCAGTTGAGTGGCTTCCATTAAAATTAACAGATCGCAATATATTTATCCTTAAAAGTAAAGAATGTAAGCCAAATTATGGACGAGGAAAGTTTAAGTATAGATAAGATTTTAGATTTAATAGAAAAATATAGATGAATTACAGTAAAAGCTCGAAAGCTTTTAATTAAATGGATTAAAAGCTTAAAAAATAGACTATATGTGTTAAAAATCACTAGTGTGAACCGCATTAACTCATACCTTAATATCCGTATTCAAGTAAAGTTACATATTATGATATATAAGATCACTTAGATATTTTTAAAAAAATTACAGAGGATTATATTTTTATATTTACAAAACCTCAAACGTTGATTTTTTGAACAACTCAAGATTAACGTAATTCTAAAGGAACTGCAAATACAGTGTTTTCTTCACGGCCGGGGGACTCTACAACCTCATTACCACCAAAGCTTTTTAATCGTTCTATTACCTGATTAACTAAAACCTCAGGAGCAGATGCACCTGCAGTAACACCAATTTTTTTAATATTATTTATCCAGTTAGGAATAATGTCTTCGGCGGTATCAATGAGATAAGAGGTAGTGCCTATTTTTTCAGATAACTCTCTAAGTCTATTTGAATTTGAGCTATTTTTTGCCCCTACAACTAGTAGCAAATCAACTTGGTTAGCAATCGATCGAACGGCGTCTTGACGATTTTGTGTCGCATAACAAATATCATCTTTACGTGGACCTTCAATATTGGGGTACTTTTTTTGTAAAGCGTCGATAACATCACTAGTATCATCTACTGATAATGTCGTTTGGCTACAAAAGTAAAGTTCGTTAGCGTTTTTAACATTGAGTGTTTTAACATCATTAACAGATTCAACTAAATATATACCGCCAATATCACTTTCATATTGCCCCATTGTGCCTTCTACCTCAGGATGTCCGGCGTGACCAATAAGTATACATTCAACATTTTTTCGGCTAGCACGAGAAACTTCCATATGGACTTTAGTTACAAGAGGGCATGTAGCATCAAACACTTTTAGTCCGCGGTCTTTAGCTTTATTACGCACAGCTTTTGATACACCATGAGCACTAAAAATGACGGTGCTATTATCTGGAATTTCATCAAGCTCATCCACAAACACAGCACCACGGTCTTTTAAACCATTAACGACAAATTTATTGTGTACCACTTCATGACGAACATAGATGGGTGCATCGAATAAGTCTAAAGCTCTATCGACAATACTAATTGCTCTGTCAACACCAGCACAAAAACCTCTGGGGTTTGCTAATATAATTTCCATTAAAATTCTCTATTTAAACTCGCTATTAAAACTTACGATAAACCCATGTGAAAACATTATATTGCTTATATTTATTGAATTTCAATGACATCAATAACAAAGGTAACTGCTTGACCAGCTAAAGGATGATTAAAATCTACGGTTACTGAACTCCCAGAAACTTCCGTTATCATGCCCGGCAATTCACCACCAGGTTGGGTAAAGGTAATTATATTACCTATTTTAGCAGGCGTTTCGCTGTTAAACTTACTAATATCTACATAGTGGATATTGTCAGGATTTTTATCACCAAAAGCATCAGTTGACGCCAAGGTAAATTCTTTAGATTCGCCAGCTTTCAACCCTATAAGGTTTGCTTCAAATGCCGGCGATATACTCTGGTCGCCCATGATTATTTTGGCTGGTTTATTATTTACTTTTGTACTATCTGCGGCTGAGCCGTCAGCGAGTTTCATAGTGATATGTACAATAACTTGAGAGTTTTTATCAATAAGTTGAGCCATTATTTACCTTATACAACGAATATAAATATAAAACATATCGGTTTTATTTGTTACTTGAATCTTCTTTATCATTATTTTTAAATGAATCAAAAATCATTAATCCTGCGCCAATAAAAATCATTGAATCTGCAATATTAAATGTTGGCCAATGATTATCAGCAATATAAAAATCTAAAAAATCGATAACATAGCCAAATAATGCCCGATCAATTAAGTTACCTAACGCTCCACTTAATAACAATGCAAAGGCGATGCTTAACAATGTATTTTCTTTTGGTGTTTTAGCTAACCAAACAATAAATATTATACTAGCTATTGTTGCAACTGCTGTAAAAAACCATCTCTGCCATCCCCCTTGGTCAGCTAAAAAACTAAATGCTGCCCCTAAGTTATGTACATAAGTAATATTAAAAAAAGGCAGTACTTCAATTGATTGATAAAGTGCCATACTATCAACAACTAAATGTTTAGTGACTTGATCTAAAATTAAAAAAATAAGTGTTAACCACAACCAGCGTAAACCTGAATTCATTACATTATTTATCATTAAAAATGTTAAACCTTATTAAAATCAATCATCAATATCGTAAATATAAATAAAACATAGCTACTACCAACAACATGAGCTTATATTTTATCTTTAATTTTCCATTACATTAAAGGCTGTTGAAACGGTAATGAAATGGCAAAAGGTTATGCAAATTTACGTTGCTCGCCTGAACCTTCTACATTGGTAACACATCGGCTACATAATTCAGGGTGCGCCTGTATTTGACCAACATCGTCAGTAAAATGCCAACAACGGTCACATTTTTTTCCTGATGCTGGGGCAATTGATAACCATAATCCTGACACTTCTGTTTCAATAATACCCTCTGGCGCTGTGGTCACTAGTTCAACCGTGGCAGATGATGTTATGAGTACAAAGCGTAACTCTTCTTCTAGCTGTTTCAATTTATTTACAATATTTTCTGTTGCGTAAATAGTTACCGCGGCTTCTAGTGCTTTACCTACTTTTTTCTCTTTGCGGGCTGCTTCTAATGCTTTATTAACCGCTGTTTTAATTGATAAAATATCAGCCCAGTATTCGTCATCAAAAGACGCTTTTGCGGGTAATTTAGTTAACCCGTCAAACCAAACACCTGTAAATACAAATTCATCTCTTGGTGAGTTGGCAGGGCTAGGTAGGGCTTGCCATATTTCTTGAGCGGTAAAGGATAAAATAGGTGCCATCCAACGGGTTATCGCCTCAGCAATTAAATACATAGCGGTTTGACATGAACGACGAGCTACGCTATTTTCTTGTGCGGTGTACTGCCTATCTTTAATAATATCAAGGTAAAAACCACCCAATTCAGTGGTACAAAAATTCATTAATTTATGAACAACCGTATGAAATTCGTATTCGTTGTAAGCTTTTTCAATGTCTTCTTGCAACTGAGTTGCTTGACCGACTACCCAACGATCTAATGCAATCATGTCTTCAAATGGTACTGAGTTTTCTTTCGGTACAAAACCATTTAAATTAGCTAACAAAAAGCGTGAGGTGTTACGAATGCGTCGGTAAGCATCTGCTTGGCGTTTAAATATTTCATCTGAGACTGTGATTTCCTGAGTGTAGTTTACTGATGCAACCCACAATCTTAAAATATCTGCGCCTAATTTACTGGTAATTTGTGATGGTGTGATCACATTACCTAATGATTTAGACATTTTATGACCATTAACATCAACGGTAAAACCATGTGTTAATACTTCACGATAGGGAGCTTTACCATTGATAGCAACACTAGACATCATAGAGGACATAAACCAACCTCGATGTTGATCTGAGCCTTCCAAATATAAATCAGCTATTCCATCAAACTCTTCTCGTGCATCAATAACTGTTGAGTGAGTTGTTCCAGAATCAAACCAAACATCAAGTGTGTCAGGTACTTTCACAAAATCTACTGCGTCGTCACCAATGAGTTCCTCCGCGTCTAAGTCAAACCATGCTTGAATACCAGAAACTTCTACCTTTTTGGCTATTTCTTCAATAAGTTCAATGCTACGTGGGTGTAATGCACCTGTATCTTTATGAATAAATAAAGCAATGGGTACTCCCCAAGTGCGTTGGCGAGAAATACACCAATCAGGACGTCCTTCTACCATAGATTTAATGCGACTTTGACCCCAATCAGGGATCCATTTTGTTTGTGCTATTTCATTCAACGACTCATTACGTAGGCCTTTTTTATCCATACTGATAAACCATTGAGGAGTAGCACGAAAAATAATAGGGGTTTTATGCCTCCAACAATGGGGGTAAGAATGCTCCATTATATAATGATGGATTAAAGCGCCTTTTTTAGTCAGTGTTTCAATCACTGAGGCATTAGCTTTAAAAACATGTTGGCCGGCAAATAAAGGCGTATCTTCAAGATAAACTCCATTTGCACCTACAGGATTATAAATTTCTAAATCATATTGTTTGCTTACATTAAAATCGTCTACACCATGACCACCTGCAGTATGAACACATCCTGTGCCTGAATCGGTTGTAACATGCTCTCCACAAACTACCGGTACAGTAATGTCATAAAATGGATGTTGCAGTGACACTAAATCAAGTTCTGCGCCCTTACAAAAACCTATAGTGTGATAATCAGTTATACCGTATTTTTGCATACACGTTTGCACGAGATCGGTAGCAAAAATCAATTGCTGCTTACCTGCGTCAGTTTCACATGCTATCAAGGAATACTCTACGTCAGGATGAACTGATACAGCACGGTTAGCAGGTAAAGTCCAAGGTGTTGTAGTCCAAATTACCATAGCAACATCGCCCTCACCTTTGGCTATATTGCCATCTGGATGAGTAAACTTTTCAGCAACACTTTGGTTGGTAACAACAAATTTAACATCTATTGCTGGAGATTTTTTATCTTGATACTCTACTTCAGCTTCTGCTAAAGCTGAACCACAATCAGTACACCAATGGACAGGTTTAAAACCTTGTTGCAAGTGACCGTTCTCGGCAATTTTACCTAAACATCGAATAATATTGGCTTCAGTACCAAAATCCATCGTCAAATAAGGTTTATCCCAATCAGCAAAAACCCCTAATCGTTTAAAATCTTCTTTTTGACCATTAACTTGCTTTACAGCATATTCTCGACATTTTTCTCTAAATTGGGCCGCACTAACTTTATGACCGGGTTTACCTACTTTTTTCTCAACCATTAGTTCAATGGGCAAGCCATGACAATCCCAACCAGGTACGAAAGGTGAATTAAAATCAGATAATGTTTTAGATTTAACGATAATATCTTTTAAAATTTTGTTTACTGAGTGCCCTAGATGAATATCACCATTTGCATAAGGAGGTCCATCATGCAAAATAAACGATTTTTTACCTTTTTTAGCCGCTCGAATTTTGCCATAAAGGTCTTTTTCAGCCCATTCTTTTAGCATGTTAGGTTCACGGTTTGCCATATTGCCTTTCATTGGAAATGTAGTATCAGGCAAATTCAGGGTATGCTTATAGTCACTCATTTAAATTTAATCCACTCTTATTGAGTTAACGTTTAATCAATGTATTAAACAATTAACCGTAAAATTTAATAATAGGTTGCGATTCTTTACGTACCAAGTGCCGATATGTATTGGCGAGCTTGTGCGCAATCAGTAGCTATTTGTGCCTTTAATACGGATAAAGAATCAAAATGTATTTCTTTTCTTAGTTTTTTTAATAATACGACTTCAATAGTTTGACCATATAGATCAAAGTCAAAATCGAAAATATGTACTTCAAGCTGTTGTCTTATTCCTGAGACTGTTGGTCTAGAACCTATATTAGCTACGCCATAATACAAGCCCATATCTGTTCTGATTTTTACGGCATAAACCCCATTTACCGGTGATACACGCCTTTTTAATTTAACATTAGCGGTAGGAAAGCCTAATAATCGACCTCTTTTGTCACCATGAAACACTCGACCAATTATCGAATAAGGTCTACCAAGCATAAGTTCTGCTTGTACTAAATTATCATTCTCTAATGCATGACGTATTTTAGTACTGCTAATTCGCTGTTTTTCTATTTTATAGCTGGTAGTATCTGAAACATTAAAACCAAAAGTCTGCCCTGCTTTTAGCAACATTTTATAGTTACCTTTTCGGTTTTTACCAAAGCGAAAATCATCACCTATAATTAAACTTTTAACGCCTAATTTTTTTACCAGCAGATCTTCTATAAAACTTTCGGCCGACTGAATAGCAAATTTATGATTAAAATTAACACAAATTAAGCGTTCAACTCCAAGCGATTTTAACAAAATATATTTATCTCTTAATCTACATAACCTTGCAGGTGCAGTTACGGGCGAAAATAACTCCTGAGGCTGAGGCTCAAAAACCATCACAGCAGCTTTGCAATTAAGAATTTTTGCTTGTTTAATTAACGCATCAATAACTTGCTTATGCCCTAAATGAACACCATCAAAATTACCTATCGTTAATACGCAGCCATTATCTTCTAATTTTATATTGTGAATACCGCGAATTAACTGCATTAATTAAAAAAAACCTTTTTCTGAACTTTTATCAAGCTTTATATACTTAAAGAGAAAACCGAGAAATTATATATTACTCGACCCTAAGAATCAGCATATGAACGTAATTTACTCAAATTATTTATAAATAACTCATTCTCACCATAATCTTTACTGGCAGTAGGTACAGGGGACACTATACCCGTTATCATTCAAGATGCAGATTTCAATGGGAACTAAAAACAATTTAGACATAGATTTCAAGTTCCAGACAAAATCTAAGGTCTCCATCCATTTAGAAACATGACTAAAATTGATAACGACGCATAAATTTTTTTAGACCTCTCGAAGAAGCGCTTGAGCCCTTATTCCTTTATTAATGACTTCGTTGTTAATACTTTTTATAAGGGGACAACCATTGCAACAAAGTATTGCCTTGAATTACTTACTATAGAAATTGACGCTCAAGTGCTCTCAAACGAGCACATTTATTGGTAACGGGTATAACTATTACCAATAAATGTAAAACTTTCAGTATATTTGAATAATGATAATGAAATAATTTAAGCCTGCACCTTAACGTCTTTTATTCTAATTCCAATAAGCACCAAGGAAATAAAATAAGTGATAACACCTACCCCAATACAAATCGCAAGCTGGATCAGTTGCTCTGCTTTGGTCATAGTTAACCACTGAGCAAACGGCGGAGAAATAACAAAAATGATAGCTCCCATAATACCTGCCGAAATAATAATGCGTGCCATAAACCACCATGCCTGACCAGACAAACTAAATACCGCTTGATTCTTTAACCCTCGATAAAGCAAAAATGCGTTTAGCGAAGCCGATAAGGTCGTTGCTATTGCTAAACCTACATAACCAAAAAAAGGTGCCAGCATAATATTAAACACAATGTTAGCTACCATCGCTTTAATACCAATTTTTACCGGTGTTTTTATATCTTGCCTTGCATAATAAGCTGGCGCTAAGATTTTTATGAACATAAAGCTTATTAAACCCGCTAAATAAGCAAACAATGCATACGACACATTTAAAACAGTTTGTTCGGTAAATTCTCCACGCATAAATAAAACCATAACAATAGGTTGAGCCAATACCATTAACCCAGCCAAAGCAGGCCACCCCAATAAAGATACTACTTTAAGACCCCACTCAACCGTATTGCGAAATTCATACGTGTTTTTCTTAGTATGTAATTTAGACAAACTAGGTAAAATAACGGTAGCGATCCCAATACCAAATAACCCTAAAGGAAACTCTAACAGCCTATTTGAGTAGTACAACCAACTAATAGAACCTGTAACTAATGCCGCAGCAATCAATGTGTCGAGTAATAAATTTATTTGGGTAACGGACACTCCAAACAATGCAGGTACAATGAGTTTTCTAATTTTAGTTACCCCAGCTGATTTCCATGCCCACTTAGGTTTAACTAACGCTCCAGCTTTGATTAAAAAAGGAATTTGAAACAAAAATTGCATCACACCACCAATAAATACGCCAATGGCAAGTGCATAAACAGGATTAGGCATTGAAGCAGAAAGATAGAGTGCGCAGCCAATTATAGACACGTTAAGAAGTACAGGTGTGAAAGATGATACTGCAAATTTGCCTATTGTATTTAATATCGCTCCGGCTAAAGCCGTAAAGCTTACAAAAAATAAATAGGGAAAAGTAATTTTAAGTAAAAGAGAAGCTAACTCAAACTGCTCTGCTTTAGGGCCATCATTTAACCAATCCCAAAACCAACTAAAACCAAATAAAACAACAAAAATTGGGGAGGCTAACACCCCTACAAGTGTTACCAAAGTGACTAATACGCCTAAGGTGCCTGATACTTGTGCTATAAGTAAGCGTGTTTCTGGCCCTACTTTATCGCCATCTTTTTCATGATACTCACTAAGTACCGGCACAAAAGCTTGTGCAAAGGCGCCTTCAGCAAATAATCTTCGCAAAAAACTAGGTATTTTGTTAGCAAAAAAGAATACATCCGACGCTACACCAGCCCCTATTACGTTAGCAATAACAATGTCTCTAATTAAGCCTAGTACTCTAGAAACAAGCGTCATAATGCTAACAATTAATCCTGATTTAATGAGTTTTCTACTCAAAATACATTTCCTACAAAAATTTTACACATTGTTTTTAAAGAAGGCGGATTATAGCAGTTTCATTATTTAAATGATTTATTTAACCTTAAATTGCTGTATTAAAAAGAATAGCATTCAGTAAAAATAATACGTTATTTATAGATTTATGATTAAACAGCTATTTCATGGTGAATATGATAAAATTCGATGGTGCCGTTGTTGGTACCGAGAAGCTATTGACTTTTTTATTTGATTATAAATTTCATCGTATCGTTTAGAGCGTGACTTTATTGTAAAAATTAAAATTTAAAGTAAAAGGGTTTGACAAACAGCTTTAAAACAGGCATATTTCGTCGCCTTAAATCTAGACTATATTTATTCAATTTTAGGAGTTCACCTTGGCTAACTCAAAGTCTGCTAAGAAGCGCGCAGTACAATCTGAAAAGCGCCGTCAACACAATGCAAGCCGCCGTTCAATGATGCGCACATTACTTAAAAAAGTACTGGGTGCTATAGAAGCCGGTGACAAAGAAGTAGCAACTAAAGAATTTGCTGCTGCAACACCAATTTTAGATCGTTACGCAAGTAAAGGTCTTATACACAAAAACAAAGCTGCTCGTAGCAAAAGTCGTTTAAACGCTGCTATTAAAGCTCTTTAATTTTGTATGAAAGATTTAAAAAACCGGCAATAGCCGGTTTTTTTATATCTAAAATTTATAAATGGCATAAAGTAATACCATTCCATCTTAATTTATTCCCACTTCAATCCAATCTCTACTACACATTTTCGTTACTCGCTTAGCATCACTAACGAATGAGTTCCATGCATCTGAACAAGCATCAAGGATGTCATCATATCC
>Ga0209185_1000783_pt1 | contig 32771 bp, 33 predicted proteins | sample SidtaG_2_FD_187425 | JGI IMG/M metagenome (GOLD analysis project Ga0209185, IMG submission 187425) | Marine algal microbial communities from Sidmouth, United Kingdom - Sidmouth_Asex2 metaG (SPAdes) (version 2) | ecosystem: Host-associated > Algae > Red algae > Unclassified | place: Sidmouth... | reverse complement strand
CACCAAGTATTGTTTAAATTTGTATTCATTTTTAGTTTTTAACTGGTTCAAATATAAAGATGATAAAAGTATTAGGCAAAACTTTAAAACATTTTTTACATAAAAGTTTGTTAAACTGAAAGAAAAGCAAAAAAGTATTAATTAATTTTATAGTTATGAAACTAAATGTGTTAATTGTTGTTATTCTTTTAATGGTAAGTTGCAAGAAAAATAAGAGTATTGCTGAAGATATTGTAGAAGTTACTAAAGCTGTTGCTGAAAAGACTATAGCCACAACAGGTATAACACTTGATATTTATGATTTTGCAGGTTTTGAAACGTTCCTAAACCTGAAGGATAATAAAATATATGTGATTAATTTTTGGGCCACATGGTGTGCGCCTTGTGTAAAGGAATTACCTTATTTTGAAGCATTGAACGAAGCATATAAAGATAAAAATATAGAAGTTATTCTTGTTAGTTTGGATTTTCCTCATTTATATGAAAAGAAGTTGAAGCCTTTTATTAAAGAAAATGGATTGCAATCAAAAGTCATTGTGCTGAACGACCCAGCTATGAATACTTGGATTCCTAAAGTAGATGAATCATGGTCTGGGTCCATTCCGGCAACCATTATCTATAAGAATGAGCATAGAACGTTTTATGAGCGCTCATTCACTTATGAAGAACTAGAAAAAGAAGTTGAACAATTTTAATTCCAAAAATAAATTATGAAAAAATTATTAAAAATAACGTCGGCAGTTCTAATACTTATTATGATTAGTGCCTTTACGTTAGAGAAGATAACACACGGACACGGTTATAAAGTTGGCGATGTTGCTAAAGATTTTTCTTTGGAAAATACCGATGGAAATATGGTGTCTATGGCAGATTATAAAGATGCAAAAGGCTTTATTATAACCTTTACTTGCAACACCTGTCCATTTGCCGTTATGTATGAAGATAGAATTCAGGCTTTAAATGAAAAGTATGCTGCCAAAGGCTATCCTGTAATTGCGATTATGCCAAATAATACGGCCGTTAAACCTGGGGATGCTTTACCGGAAATGAAAAAGAGAGCAGAGGAAAAAGGCTTTACTTTCCCTTATTTAATGGATAAAGACCAAAAGGTGTATCCTAAATTTGGAGCAAAGAAAACACCTCACATTTATATCTTGGAAAAGGCTGAAAAAGGGAATATTGTAAAATATATTGGCGCTATTGATGATAACCATAGTGATGCATCTGCTGTTAAAGTTAAATATGTTGAAAATGCTGTTGATGCGCTATTGATGGGAGAAGAAGTTGAGCAAAAAGAAACAAAAGCGATAGGATGTTCCATTAAAGTTTAGAAAAGGGCAAGATTTTTGTTTGGTAGAATATGAAAATGTAATACTTCAAGTTTTTTTTCGTCTGTAGTTTTAGATGTATTAATTTTGTAGTATATATAATTTTAAAAAAAACATGGAAGATTTAACACAAGACGCGTGGACAGAACAACTTGCAAATGATGATAATGCCGTTGTATTGGATGTTAGAACAGACGCTGAGGTGGCAGATGGGATTATACCCAATGCCGTTCATTTGGATATCTACAAAGGCCAAGAATTTATAAACGCTATTGAGGATCTAGATAAAAGTAAAAATTATTATGTGTATTGCCGGTCAGGCAATAGAAGTGGGCAAGCCTGCCAAATCATGGAACAACTTGGTTTTGGGGCTGCCTTTAATCTTGAAGGCGGTATGTTGGAGTGGGAAGGAGAGGTTGTTGATTTAGAGTCTTAATATGTCGTAATAAAAATTAGGTTTTATTCTGAAACCAACTTCATTCTAAAATATAAACATTATTACGAAATGAAAATAAATACTTTGAATTAAAGCATTGTGAATTCTTTTCATAATGGATTGGTTGATGTTTACCATACTTCTGAAAATTTTTTTTGTCCAAAATAAAGTTAGTCGCAATTTTAGATGCGTTATTATTTTTTAAAGTGTTGTAGGGCAAACAAAATCTGTTATTGGCAAATCACTATTTTTTATTGCACTAAAACCACCAGCAATATCAATTAAATTATTAAAGCCACGAGCTTTTAGAATGGATGCTGCAATAACCGAACGGTAACCTCCAGCACAATGTAGATAATAGGTTTTGTTTTTATCAATAGCATTCATATTGTCGTTAATGTAATCTAATGCAAAATGCTGTATTTGATTACCTTTTAAATGCTCAGATTTATATTCGTCATCTTTTCTAACATCCAACACGTTTACTGTTTTGTTTTTAAAGTCCTCTGAAAATTCATCTATAGAAATTGACTTAATAGTTTCAAGGTCTTTATCCGCTTTTTTCCAAGCTTCGATACCGCCATCTAAATATCCTAATGTGTTATCATAACCCACACGAGATAACCTTGTAACGGTTTCTTCTTCTTTTCCGTCAGGAGTTACCAAAAGGATAGGTTGTTTTAAATCGGTTATTAAAGCGCCGACCCAGGGTGCAAACCCGCCATTTAAACCTATAAATATAGAGTTTGGGATGTGACCTTCAACAAACTCTTTTTGAGATCGAACATCTAGGACCAAAGCATCTTCATGATTTGCAGTAGTTTCAAATACCTCAGACGGTAATGGAGTATCACCTTTTTTTAATACATTTTCAAAAGCATCATAACCCGATTTATTCATCATCGCATTTTTTGAAAAATACTGTGGCGGTGGTGCAATACCATCTAAAACTTCTTTTATGAATTCTTGTTTTGTCATATCCGCTCTTAAAGCATAGTTCGTTTTTTTCTGCTCACCCAAAACACCTACGGTTTCCGTACTTAAATTTTTACCACAGGCGGAACCTGCACCGTGGGCTGGATAAACAATAACATCATCTGGTAAAGGCATGATTTTGTTCCGTAAAGAATTAAATAGCATACTTGCCAAATCTTCTTTTGTTAAGTCAGATTTAAGTGCTAAATCTGGTCTTCCCACATCGCCTAAAAACAGGGTGTCTCCTGAGAATATTGCGTGTTCTTTTCCTTTCTTATCAATTAAAAGAAAGGTTGAAGATTCTAATGTATGTCCTGGTGTATGCAATACTTTTATAGTTACACTTCCTAATTTAAATACTTCATTATCCTTTGCTGAATATATATCATATGCTGTTTCTGCGCCTGGGCCAAAAATAATTTTAGCACCAGTTTTTTTTGCTAAGTCAATATGACCAGAAACAAAATCGGCATGAAAATGGGTTTCAAATATATATTTTATTTTAGCATTTTCTTTAGTTGCCTTATCAACATATTGCTGTGTTTCTCGTAAAGGGTCAATAATGGCCACTTCGCCATTTGATACAATATAGTAAGCGCCTTGCGCTAAACATCCTGTATATATTTGCTCTATTCGCATGGTGTTATCTTTTTACCCCTTGAAGTAGGGAATTTGTTTTATCAAATGTTTCAATTCTTATAATTCCGATAACTATCGGGTTAAAATATCATTAATTACTTACTCAAAATTACAAAACCTTATTAGTTTAGTTTGTAACAAATATGACATTTATAAGCAATTTAACTCTTTACAAATTATATAGATAGCCATTATTAAAATAAAAAAGCCAAAACCTTTTTTTAGTTTTTCGCTACTTATGAGTTTTGATAAAAATCCCCCAATAAGAATTCCTAATATTGAAATTAGAGTAAATTTAAACAGGAAATTCCATTCAATATCTAAGGTTTGCATATCGCCAGTAAATCCAATTAAAGAGTTTGTTGTAACTATAATTAATGACGTTCCCACTGCTTTTTTAATTGGGATATTTACCCAAAGTACTAAAGCAGAAACATATAAAAACCCTCCTCCAGCACCTATTATTCCAGTTGTAGCGCCGATAGCTAAACCTTGAATAAAAGTTTTAAAATAGGGTTGAGGTTTTGATTCTTTGCTTTTATTTGTCCTATTTTTTATAATAGAGTAGGATGCGAAACCCATGATAATTGCAAAGAATATCATAATTCCAGTATCTTTGGAAAGTTCAAAACCTCTAATTGAAAATATAGTTTCTGGAATTTTTGGAACCAAATATCTCCTAGTAATATACACAGCAAGAAATGAAGGAAATGAAAACGCTAAACCTGTTTTAAGATCGACTAATCCTTTTTTGTATTTTTGGTATGCTCCCACTATAGATGTTGTACCAACTATAAACAACGAATATGCTGATGCAACTACAGGGTTATACGCTAAAAAGTAAACAAGAATTGGAACAGTAAGTATGGAGCCACCACCGCCTATAAGTCCTAAAACCAAACCTACGATTAATGCGCCAATATATCCTATTACTTGAATAGAATCCATATTAATGCGGTAGTTTGTTTTTTAATAATCCATAAATAAAAGTCCCTAATATTGCTGCGGCAATAACGATAAGCATGCTCCAAATACCTGTACCCAAAAGAATATACATAGGGCCTGGGCAAGCACCTACGAGTGCCCACCCTAACCCGAAAATAATACCTCCAACAATATATCTTGTCAATCCATTTTTTTTTTTAGGAACAAAAATATCTGCGCCTTTATTATTTTTTATAATCCCTTTTTTTGATATTTGAAGAAATAGAATTCCAGAGGTTATGGCAGTCCCTATGATGCCATACATATGGAAGGATTGAAAACGGAACATTTCGTATATGCGATACCATGAAACAGCTTCAGATTTCACTAAAACAATTCCTAAAAATATACCCACCAATAAAAATTTTAATGCTTTCATATGTTATTTGTTAAAGTATTTAAATGTGACTCGTTATTTTTATTCTCGTAAAATTTAATATGTATTACAAATCGCTTCATATTTTTAAAAAATTAATGGTAAAATAAAATTTGTCATAATTAAACCACCAATAAAAAAACCAATCACGGCAATTAAAGAGGGTTTTTGAAGGCTGCTCAAGCCTGTAATAGCATGGCCTGATGTGCAACCACCAGCATATCTTGTTCCGAAACCAACTAACAAGCCGCCAATAACTAAAACGGCTAATGCTTTTGGGTTTGCTAACACACTTAAACTGTACATTTCGTTGGGTACTAATGTTGCTCCTGGTGTGTTGAAACCCATATTTTGAAGCTCGATAATTGTAGTTGGATTTAAATCCGTATCGCTATTATTTGATAAAAACTGAACGGCTATAAATCCACCAATGATAGCTCCAAGGACTACTGTTAAGTTCCAGAGATGGTCTTTCCATTTAAAATTGAAAAAGTCTACAAAGTTACCTGCTCCCGCTATGGTACACATAGTACGCAGGTTTGATGACATACCAAAGGTTTTACCAAAGTAGAGTAGTAATGCCATGACGATGGCTATTAATGGGCCTGAAATATACCAAGGCCAAGGATTAAAAATAGATTCCATAAAAATGTAGTTTAGTTCAAATTTAAAAAACATATATTTAAGTGATTGTTATAAATGTTACTTAAAAATAACAAATAGTAATAAATTTAAACAGACCTTGATGGATGGCAGCGCAAGGGCTTGCAGTAGAAACCCACAGCCTAATCCCGATAGTTATTGGGAGAAATGCCAAGACTTGTAACGTAAAGCCCACCCTTGGCTAGCGCTCAAATATTTTAAATAATTTCTATTTTATTACGTCGGAGCTTGATTTTGTTTTCTTTTTCAAGTTGTTTTAAAAGCCTAGATATGACGACACGTGAGGTGTTGAGGTCTTCGGCAACTTCTTGGTGTTTCACGATAACTATTTTTGAGGCGTGGATTTTAGTTTTATTGACAAGGTATTTGTAAAGCCGTTGATTCATTTTTGTAAAAGCTAGGTTATCTATGGCTTCTAGCATTTCATCAAAACGGGTTTGGTAACTTTCTAAGATGAAATTGCGCCAGCTTTTATTACTGTGAAACCATTTTTGTATATTATGAATCGGAATCATAATGAGTTTGGAATCCTTTTCGGCAACAGCTCTTATTTTACTTTTTGTTATGCCCATGCAACAGTTGAGTGACATGGTGCAGGTTTCGCCAGCTTCTAAGAAATATATTAGCAGCTCATTGCCTTTTGAATCTTCGCGGAGAATTTTGATGTTTCCGCTGAGTAATAACGGTATGTATTTTAAGGTTTCGTTAATATCTATAATGATATCGTTTTTTTTAAATATGGCTGTTTTGCCAATACTTTCAATTTCATGTATTAAAGAATCATCTAAGATGTTATCGAATTTTTCTCGCAGTAGGGTAGAAGTCATAATAAAAAAATAAGAATAAAAAATGGAAGCATTTTTTTGGTAGTGTTTTAATAAAAAATGTATATTTGCACCCACAAAAAAGGCCTCGTGGCGCAACTGAATAGCGCACTTGATTACGGCTCAAGAGGTTACTGGTTTGAATCCAGTCGAGGTCACTAGAGTAGATAAAGCTTCCGAGAAATTGGAAGCTTTTTTGTTTTTGTCGTATTCACACTATTTTCACACTTTTTTGGAATTAGACTGTCAATTAATCTTTTTTTTTCGTGTTTAGTTTACTACGTATTATTTGTAATTTTATCAATAATTATTTTTTTGAACATTCAAATAGTAGTAAATTTAAATTTATTATTTCGTAAGAATAAATTTAAAATTTCTTTGAAGTTCACTAAACATGTTTTCTTGTGAAATATTAAGAATTTCACATATACCTTTAACAATATGCACATTATGAGATGGTGTAAATAAATCTTCTCCGAACTTTATAAATGGTCCATCAGATTCTAATAGCATTCTATCTAATGGGATTTCTGAAATTATTTTTTTTCCAGTAACAGATTTTGTCATTGCATAGTTAATTGAAAAATATGCACCATTTTCAATAGCAATTCTAAGCGTTTTTATACTTCCAGAATACCAATGAAGGATATATTTACTATTAAAATCGCTTCCAATTATAGATACAATATCTTCTGCGCTTCTTCTCGAATGTATTGTTAGTATTTTCCCTCCTTGGTTATTACATTTTTCGATAAGGGTTTCAAAAAATTTTATTTGCCTACTTTTAAAACTATATCCAGTTTTATAATCTAAACCAACTTCCCCAATATATTTAGCTTGAGGTAGTAATTTCCACATTTCAGGAATTAAGTTGTGGAATTCGCCAATTAATTCGGGATGAAAACCAAGAGATGGTCTTATATATTTATAGTTGCCTTTTAGTTTTTTTAATATCTCACTATAGAGAGGGGGCAAATTAGTTACTGCAATGGTATATATTTTTTCCTGCTCTATTTGTTTTGCAATAGCAGAAAAGTTTTCATTGAATAAATCCAAATGAAAATGAGTGTCGTGTAAATGTTTAATCATTAATTGTGTCTAAAAAGCCTTTTAATTCATTCATACCCCTTTTATAAACTTCATGGTATTTGTCATAATCTGCTTCTATAGGACCTGCTACTTGAATAATTAATGGGTTGTTTTTATTTTTTTTATAATCTAATAAACCAAGTCTAAACGATCGCAATTCATTTTTAGCACTTGGTTTTTTAAAGTCTCCATCCGCATACCCAGTGCTATCAATAGAATAAGCTTTAATTATAGAGGCTCTTCTTATAGAACAAGGCAAGCATTTACCACAATGAAGAGGTTTAGTGTTCTTATCATATCTCACTTGGTCTGGATGCGAACAAGACATAGTGTTTGAATATTGTTGTTTTATTAGTTGTGGCTTCTTACACTCTAATAACATTTCTCCTTTAGTTTTAAATTGATACGGATTTTTCAATTTGACTTCAATACCCATATTGTCAAGAAGACTCTGAAGCATTTTCATATAATAAGGGTGCGTTGTTCTTGTGCTACTGCTACCTAACCTCGTATTGGTTAGTGGTATATTTAATGAAATAAGCCCATTTTCAGGGATATATAGGGTTGTTGGCTTGTCTAGACATGAAGCTAAAATTATTGCGTGGGTAAAAAAGAGAAAGGAACGGGTACGAGTCGTAATTTCATTACCATTAATTGGTGTTGCATTAAAATTAAAGAAATGGTCTCCTGAAATAGAGAATTCATCTTGAAGAACCTTGTTAACCATATCTTGATATGGTTTTACACCTTTACCACCACCATAAAGTCCCACAAATGCGATTTTCTTGTTTTCAGACAGTAAATCAATTGCACCAATAAAAGAGTCCAACCCACCTGAAAGCATACAAAATTCATCTGGGCTAAATTTTTTATCTAAGAACCAGCTACCAATTTTTTCTTCAACTTTTTTCTCTGTGTCATTTAGACTACGTTCTCTAAATTCGAAACTCCAAATATCGCCACTTAAAAAAGAGACCATTCGTTCTAAGTGTTCTTTTTGAGTTTTCCACTTAGCTAGATTTAATACAGGTATATATAATGTATAGTTTCTTGTCCAACCATCAAAAGTGTCATCCCTTAATACTCTTCTATCAGCAAAATATACAGCCATAGAAATATATAATAAATCCAAGGCTTCTTTTTTGAATGCTTTAGGCATTTTATACAGTCTTGTTAATGACCTGTAGAATGTATGGTGATATTTTTCTTTATTTGTAAAATCTAAGACTTGTGAAGATTTATCTACTTCAAAGGTGTCTCCTTGATTTAATTTACATACTATTATATTCATTATTCTTCCATTAAAGTGTAACACTGGTTTATTAAGCTTTCAACTTCATTTTTGGTAGTTGTATCATTGAAGTTTATTTTAGTAAAATCTTTACCTTTAAAGGCAATATCAACTTTAGCATTAATGTATTCTTTTAGTTCAGTTTCTGTATTCATTGCATCTTGTGAACTTTCGCTATTGAATTCTATCCTACTACCTAAATCGCTAATAATTCTTTCATAAATATAGTTTTCAATAAAATTTGGAACCATTAGATTGATTGAATTTTCATCAATTGAATCATAATCCATATCTTCTTTATCAAACATTTCGTATATAAATTCCAAAGTAACTATAAGTGCTTTACGAGCAATAGAATCATCTTTGGTAATTGGTATAGGGGCTATTAAGTTTGTTAATTCGTTTAAAACTTCACGAGGTGATTTATTCTCATAGTCAATTTTATATTCTTCAAGTACAGTCTTAAAACTACTTGAAGAAGCTTTATTTGCGAAATTTCCAAGCCCTATGACAGTATTTATTCCTGCTCTTGCAGTTTTAGATGCTGCTCTAGAACCACCATAAGCTTTTATATGATTGGATATTGCTCTTCCTGTATTTTTATTTGTACCAGAAGCCAATTTTGACATATATGTTTTGGCATCTTTCCAGCTTACTTCAACTCTTTTGTTTGGTTCGTCATTATCATCCGTTACGGTTTCGTCACTTTGCGAATCAACATCTTCCTGAGGATTGTCTTCTTCTGGATTACTTTCTCCACCAAAATCAAAATCATTTGGTAAAAGAGGATTATCTTTTGGATTGCTATTCGTTGGTCCCCCATAAACACTTGATGTTCCCATATTACTTTAATTCCTGTTCTATTATTTTCTTAAGACTAGTTTGTTCTTTCTTCCACCTATCCGTTAATTCTATTAATTCATCTGGTTTATTACATACTTTGAAAAATTCTATAATTCTAGGGATAAATTGACGTTTTATTTTATTACTTGGCAACCCTTTTAAGGTAATTATAATATCAGGGAATAAGGCTTCATTAGTTTCTCCCCAACTAATAAAGGATTTAAATAGTTTAGTGTCTATTTCGGATGAAGTTTGAATTTGGCTTATTAACTCTTTAAGGATTTCTTGAGCTTCAAATTGGTTAATGTTCGGCGCTTTTTTAATAGCTCTAGTTAGGTTAATGTCTGATTTGGATTGTAAATCTTTTAAAATAGACTTCGCTTCTATACTTAAGCTAGATGATGAATTTCTATTTGTATTTTGAAGACTTTCTCTTGTGAAATAAAAGTAAGGTTGCAGATCTACTTCAGATAGTGAGGGTTCTAATTTTACCCAATTTAATACCCATGTATCATCTTTCCACACTTTTAATCTATCTATGTCATCCCATTCTCCTTTTTCCATAGATTCTAATTCTTTAGGCATACCATTTTCAATTGATTGTAGGTCGCTTAGTTGCTTATATAGAGAATCTTTGAAGTATTCAATGAGCATAATTTTTGCTAATACCTTTTTATCTAAAATTAAACCCTTAAATGACGCCATTTTCAACCTCATAGAAAGCGCATTTAAAAACCTTTTACAATGCCTAGGGTTTCCTTTAAGACTTGTAGATAAAACTGAAGAAAGTTGTTTGCTAAGAGATATAGTTTCACGTAAAACTTCTTGGTTTAAATCTGCGAATTTTGGGGCTATTTCTTCATATTTGATTTCAAAATTTATAAAATCTTTTTTCTTTTCTCCCTTGATATAATCATAAAATGAGCCAAAATCACTCTTAAAAGCATCTTTAAATAATAGACATGTAATATAATATTCAACCTCTTTAATACCTAACTGGGGTATTTTAATTGGATATTGTATCATTTTCTCTAAGTACTCTTTCCCAATATCGATATGATTACCTTCTATTTCAGGAAATTTTTTTCTTACAGCATACATAACCTGTCTTTCGTCTGCACCTAAAATAAAGGAAGTCCCTGGCGCAAAAAGAAAGAGTCTAATTGCTTCTAGGGTTTCTAAAATTGTATCATGATTACACCTATCTAGTTCATCTATAAAAACAACAAGTTTTTTAATTTTCGTTTCTTTTAATAAATCTTGAAAGTCATCTTGAAACGATTTTAAGGTATCGCGTATCTCAGAATTATTGAATACAGCTTTTAAGGACTTTTCTACCTGTTCATCAGTGACACCATCCTTAAGATTATTTTCTTTAACCTTAGATAATACGGATTTCATTGTTAAGTCTGCTATTGTACCAATTCCGCCTGTCAATAAAAAGTCTGCTCCATACTTCACACCTTTACTAGCTAATTTGAAAAAATCTATACTTTCATATAAACGATTGAGAGCATCTAGAGCTTTTCCTTTTGGTGTTTTTTTTTCAGCAATCTTATCGAGAATGCTGCCAATTAATGCCGTTTTTGCGTCTTCATATCCCTCAAATAACCATCCATTAAATTTTAAGCAAACAAAACCATCTTCTTCAGATAATTCTTTTAAAGCCATTTCTGCAAGGCTAGATTTTCCACTACCCCAATCTCCATAAATACCAATACTACTTGGTGAAAGCTCGTCATTTTCTATAATATCTTTTGTCATACTTATTAAGTAATCAAAGTCTAATAAGTCTATGTTAGTTTCGCTGTCTCTCCACATTATATGCTTTTTTTTAATTTAAATGAGTTCTTTAATTTTCATTATTCTATTAGCTTAATACAGAATTATAATTTTTCTATTATAGCAACTTCATCATCAGTCAACCCATACAAAGCATACACCATTTGGTCTATTTCAGCTTCAGTTTGTGTGATTTGAGATTGTAATTCTAGTGCTTTTTTCTTTTTAGTTTCAAAAGCATCCATCCATTCCATTTCGTCTAATTTGGTCAAGGTGTCGATTAATTCTAAGTCTTCTTTAACGCGCTCTTTATTGGTTACTTTGATAGCTTTGTTTAATTCTTTTATGAAGTCTGTAAAGTCAAGTTCTTGCCAGTTTTCGAGCTTTCTAGTTTTCTTTAGCAATGAAAATTTAAACGAAATGTAAGTACTGAATTTCTTAAGGTTATTATTTAATTCCTTGTGGGCGTTAGACATATTATGAGCTAGTAGTTCAATTTTTTGGCCTATTTCAATATTAATTACAGGAAGTGGGAAATTCTTTATATGAATATAACTCGGTTCGTAATAACCTCCCCTTAGTTTTGGTAGGTTCATTTCAAATAGAAAACTGAATACTTTACTATTCATAATTCCTAAAAGTGAGTAGTCTTCAATTGGGATAATGAAACACTTTTGATTTGTGTAAAAATTCTCGTTATCTACACAAAAACTTGGCTCATTACATATATTTGGATAGATTATCTTACCCTTTTCAAATTCCTTATAGTAATCAATACTATCCTGAATTTCATACCATTTATATGATCCCGTTTTTCGACCTTCCCAAACTCCTTTCCATCCTTTTGGTTTTGGTTCTAAACGATTTCTAAATTTCTCTAAATAGGATTTAATTGCAGGGTAATCATCGATATTGATTCCACGGCGAGTAAAAATCAAATAAGTATCTTCAAATTGAATTGAATACTTATTAATATTTCTACCAGCAAGGAAGGGTTTAATAATTTCCTTACTCGATTGATGTTCTTTAATTAGAATATCCTTTGTCTCTTCATTTATAACAAAGGCTTCATTCATTCCTGTTACAATTCCTCTTCGAATTGCTCCTTTAGTGTAAGAGTGTAGTGTGAATTCTGACAGGTTAAGTTTTTTTAATAATTTACCTTGTCTCTTATCAATAAGTCTCCACGAATCTTTTTCTAATCCTGTTTGATCAACAAAATATTTATTTTCTGAAACGTAATCTGATAAGCTAGAAAAATCTAAATTTTTAACTATTGTGACTTTCGTATCATTTTCAATGATTGAATTTTTCAAAGTCACTATACAAGGATAAGCTGATGCATCCGAAAACACTGGTAAATCTCCAAAATCAATAATTTCATCAACTTGAATATTTTGTAACCAACTTCTCAATTCATCAGCGTAAGAGACTTTAAGCCATTTATTGGCAACAATTATGCTGAAAAGCCCATTATCTTTTAAAATATCGATTCCTTTTTCAAAAAAATATGTATATAAATCTGCCTGTCCTTGATAAACCTTATACTTAGTTTGAAGGTATGGTTTAATGACAGTGAAAAGCTCTTGCCTAACATAGGGCGGATTTCCAATAACCACATCAAAACCACCATTCTCAAAAACCTGTAGAAATTCAGTGTTCCAATTAAAAGCTTTGTCTCCAGCTAATGTTTTACTATCTATTAACGAGTTCCCACATTTAACATTACTGCTCAAATCATTTAATTTTCGTCGTGGTTGAGCGGTACGTAACCAAAGAGATAGTTTGGCGATTTCTACAGATTCCTCATTTAAATCGACACCATAAATATTATTTTCTAAAATGGTGTTCTCTATATCTGGAAAAGCAAAACCTCCGTGGTATTTTGCTTGTAATTCATCTAAATATGTATGTTCAGTGATTAAAAAGTCTAAAGCCTCATTTAAAAACGCACCAGAACCACAAGCAGGATCGCAAATGGTAAGTTGTAATAACCAATTTCTGTAACTTTCCAAAGCTGCGATACCTTGTTTAGACCTTTTTTTTGCGTCTGCAAATCGTTCTTCTGTAATTTTTAATTCTAATTTCTTTTCTTCACAAAGCTTACCAATTGTATTTTCTACGATGTACTTTGTAATATACTTTGGTGTATAAAAGACACCATCTTTTTTACGTTTGCTAGTTTGCTTATCAAAATCGCCACCTTCAATTTCAGCGTTTACGCTTTCTATTTCGTTAAGTGAGTTTTCAAAAATATGTCCTAAAATGTTGACATCTACTTGACTTTCAAAATCATAATTGGACAACTTTAAAGTGTATTTAAATAAAAGATCATTATCAATTTCTAACGCATCAAGAATCGCATCTGGTTTAAATAACCCGCCATTGTATGCATAGATTTCAGCACGTTTTTCAGTTCCTTTACGTCCTTGGTCAAGAAAATTAAAATATTGTTTAAAAAGGTTGTATAACGGACGTTCATCCCCAAAATCCCAATCATCTTTCCATTTATCCAAAATTTGTCGAGTAGAGTTATTAGGTAATAACATTCTATCTTCTGCAAAGAATATAAATAGAAAACGGTCTATTAGTTTTTGAGATTTCTTAAATAGGGTCAGTTTTACATTTTTTTCTAATCGCAAAATATCATCTTGGTTATCCTTTTGGTCGGATTCGCTTAGTTTTGCTCTAACTGTTTTTGAATTATTTTTAACTAAATCTCGGAATAATTCACGTTTAAATATTGAATAGTCCTTGTAAAAACCTTTAGTGATTTGTTCCTCTTCAACAATAGATTCTTCTTTAATTTTAAGTGGCGCATTATTTAGCACTTTGTCTCTATGCAAGCATAAATACATAAGCTTAAAACGCTTTAGAGAGAGCGTAAATAAATCGAATTCCTCAAACTCAGTAGCATCATTAATGTAGAAACGTAACTTTTCGAAATTAGAAGTAATGATGTACACACAGCCTTTATGGTTGGCTTTATAATCGAATGCTTGTTTTCTAATACTTTCTAAATCTTTAGTATTAGTACCTTTTAATTCAATAACACCTAAAGCGACGCCATCTTTTAGAATAGCTCCATCAGCTTTACGAGCATTCTTCTCATTTTTAAATTCTGTGGTTAGATTAGAATTGGGATTTGGGAATAGTGTATAACCCAAAATATTAACAAATAATTCGTTGAGAAATGTCGCTTGGTATTGTTCTTCTTTTGCACTCCTGATATTTCCTTGTATTGTAGTGTTCCAGAAGTATTTTTGATACTTTTTGTATGCTTTTTCAATTATTGCTTCATCGAGTAAAGCGAGGTGTGATTTAAGTACTGATGCTTGAAATAATGCCATTAACTATTTTAGAGTATTATTAAGCCTCTAAAATAGTTAAACATAATTAGTTATCTGGTCTAGTATTAAAAATTATATCGCTAATTCTTACAGAATTTAATTTATAGGATTCTAACTAAATAAAATAGCATCTATGAGTAAATCGGTACAGTATTTATGAAGCTTCTAAGACAGCCATTAACCTATGATTGAGATATAATTTCTCTTTACCTACTTTTTCAGAAACTAAAAATCCAGCTTCTTCTAAAGCCATTAAATAATTACCAACTGTTTTTGGTGTTCCTAATTTTTCGTCAATTAAGAATTGTCGTTTGGTGTATGGCAATCTAAATAATATTTCTACAAGTTCTTTTGTATATACATTTGGTAAGGTTTCTTTTATTTCAGTAGTCATTGTTTGCATTAAGTCGGTTACGTTTTTTAGACGTTGTAATCCTTTTTTAGCTGTGAACTCAACCATTTCTAACATATAGATAATCCAAGATTCCCAATCGTTATTTTCAGTAACCTCACGTAGTTTCTTATAATAATCTGCCTTGTTTTTTATAATATACTCACTTAAATAAATTGCAGGTGTATCTAATAATTTTGCGAGTTTTAGATAGAGCAATAATAGAATACGTCCTGTTCTACCATTACCATCACTAAAAGGATGAATAGCTTCAAATTGATAATGCATCAATGCCATTTTAATTAATGGGTCTATGTTATCTTCTCCGTTAATAAAGGTTTCTAGATTTGCCATTTTTTCTCTTATAATGGCTTCTCCAGTTGGTGGTGTATAAATTGTTTCTCCTTTAGCATTTTTTAATGCAGTTCCTGGTGTTGTTCTAATACTTGCTGTATTTTTTTTAATACTTTGAACAATTTCAATACATAGGTTTGTACTTATAAATGGACGTTTTTCTATATCACGTAATCCATTCCATAAAGCTTCTTTGTAACTTATAACCTCCTTTGTAGCAGGATTATCAAATTTTTTGTCTGCAACAAATGATTTGTATAAATCATCATTGGTTGTAATAATGTTTTCTATTTCTGAACTGGCTTTGGCTTCTTGTAAATGAATAGTGTCTAAAAACAACGTAGGGTTAGGTAAATTGGTTAGCATACCGTTTAGTTGCGCTAATGCTCTACTGGCTTCTATGGTTTTACATAAAACCTTAGTAGTTTCTAAATTTGCCTGTGGTGGAAGTAAAGGAAGGTTATTGTATGGTGTATTTCTATTAAATTTTGTCATTTTATACAAGGGTAACGATTACGTTCGTTTTATTAACGAGGGTAAATATAGTAAATAATTACTCTCGTTTATGTTTTAGGTGTAAAGATTACCCTTGTATTTTAGAATTAATTAAAAAGCTTTGTGAAGCTGCTAATTTTCAGTTAGTTTATAAAATTTCAAATGAATTTTATCAGACAAAGTATCATTTACAATTAATCCTTTTTTGTAATTCATTTCAAATAGTTCGTACATATCTGTATAATAATATTTATTTCCACTTTCTGTTGTTATAAGATTCATTTTTTTGTTTTCAGCTAATTCTAATTTAGTTTCAGCATCAAAAACATCATATTCAAGGCAAAACTGAACTTTTGTTCTGTAAATCCCCATTGTAATTTGCCCAAAGCTCGGCTTGTCAATATTACCTCGATATACAACCGTATCATTATATACAATTTCAAATTGATATGTTATTAGATTGTTTTTTGTTGAATTAATTAATGCTTCATCGGGTTCTTTTGATGACCAACCTTTGGAAATGGTTTTTTGAAGATATGCTAACTCTTCAATATTAAGCTCTGTTTTTTCGATTTCCTGTCCGTTAATAAATAAAAAACTGGTTAAAAGTGAGATTGTTAAAATGATTTTTTTCATAATATTATTTATAAATGATTTTAGTTTAATTGTTTTAAGAGGCGATATCTCCATCTAGCTTCATACCAATAACTTGACCTAAACCGTGATGAAAGATTTTACAACCTGAGCATAATTTATAAGGTGCTTGTAGGTAATTGTATAAATGTTCTCTGTCATTTATGTTTACGCTAAAAGGCTTGAAGCATATATCACATTTTTTAATGCGATAAACTGCGTGATAATCTGCCTGGCTAAATTCGTAATATGGGTAAGTTCCTTTATGACGATTTATGAAATCTTCATCAGATACTATAAAGCCCTCAATTTTATTTACTCTTTTAACTGCAAAATATTCTTCAATCAACTGTTCTGCATCAATGCTTAATTTTCCATTGATAATTATTTCTTTTTGTTTCATAATTGGGTATAAAAAAAGCGTGGTCTGAAATTGTCGATACTAGAGGTATTGCCATACCTTACACCAAACAACACAGCCACGCCATAGCGTGGCGTCTTGCATTGAAATTGGTGTACATTTTAAAAACGGCAATTTTCTAGTACCAAATCAAAAGCTAAACGCTTTTATATTATTTTATTGAATTAATTTCCTCTTATATTATATCTTTTGTTCCCTACAAATTTAGGGATTTATATTTAGTTAACAGCTTTTTAAATTCTTAATGCTTTTGTGAGAAAACGATAAAAAAACCTTTTAAACCAAGCTTGTTTTTAACGCATTGATAATAACTTCTTTTATAGTCTTATTATCATCTAAAGCCTTTTGTTTAACCGCTTTTAATAGTGATTTAGGAAGATAAAATGAAAATTGAACTTCTTCCGCTTTCTTAACTTTTACTGGACTTACTTTTTGAATAGTCTTGGATTGACCACTAGCTTTAATTTGGCTAATGAGGTTATTGAAATTTTCTTTCTCCATAAATTATAGGTTTATATTTTTATATAAATATATAATGCTATAAATACAGCTTTATATAATTATATAAGGTTTTTAAGCAGTTCTTGTGTTAAGTTATCTAATTGTTTTTGAGCGTTTTTATCTTTCATAACACCACCAATTAGCACGGAACGTGTAAAAGCTACTAAATCTGAAATATGAGTTTCGGCAATAGCTACGTTGTATTCCGACAAACCTATTAATATGTCTAGTGTAAGTGTAGTGTTAACTTTAATCATATTAAAAACAACCATAGCGCTCTCTAGTTTTTGTTCATTTTTAATAAGTTCAATAGTGCTATCAATTGCTAATAAATCTAAGATACCTGCTTTTGTTGGAATCAAAATTAAATCCGCCATTTTAATGAGTTGCGATAAATGATTTGATAGATAGGGTGGTGTGTCTATAAAAATGAAATCGTAATCCAAATCTCTTAAGCTTTCAAAATTGTCTTGTAATGTTAGAATGTCAAAGCTTTTCACGATCTCTTTTAGTTGAATTAAGCTTCCTTGAGGGTCAATATCGATTAATGCTACCTTAGCATCATTCGAAATGTTCTGCGCTAGATTATAGGCTAATGTAGATTTTCCAACACCTCCTTTTTGATGTGTAATGAGAATTATTTTTTTCATAACCTATTTATCGTGTTCTACTATATTTAATTTTCACTTCTGTTGTATTTATCTGTTCTTCGTTAAACCGTTTCTCTTGACTTTTATAGCTTAGAAGTTTTTCAATTCCTTTAAGAGATAGTTTTCTATCAATTTCAGAACCCTTTTTATGAACTCCATTTTTATCAATAAACGAGATACCTCTCCCAATTTTTGTTTTGATATTATGATTTTTTAGATGAAAAACAACGTCTTCCATAGAGTCTGAAATATTAATTGCTGAAAAAATTTCTTCTTTTAAGTTTGTTGTACGTTTATCGGTTGACGTGAATATTTCTTGCGCCTTAAACTTTTCAAGTTTTCGTTTAACCTTTCTTAGATTATATTTCTTTTCAATTTTTCGACAGAAATCAAGATTTTTATAATGGGTATAGCTATCTTGAACAGCTAGGTTATTAGACATAATACGACTTGCTACTATATGAATATGTTCTTTTTCTGAACCCTCTTCGTGTATAAAGACAGCATAAGGATTATTATCAAAACCAATTTTTTTAGAATAGTCTTTAGAAATATCAATCCAATCTTTGTTATTTAATTTGCCTTTATCTTCGGGTGCAAGTCTAATTTTTATATGAAAGGATTTATTGATACATCGATCATTAAATTTTTCAGAATTTTTCATTTGTTCAGCTATCTGATTGGCATTTCCTAAACATTCGTTAGTTGTTAAAATTTCGCCACCTCGTTCGCAATAAGCTAAGGCATTATTCGTATAGGCTATGGATTGTAGTTTGGCTATCATTCTTGTAGTTTTTTAAGTTCAGCTTTTAACTCTTCTTTTTTTAGGTAAGTAGAATATTTATCGTTCAAAATCTCTAATTCATTTATAAATGCTGAATCTCTGGATTTTACTAAATTTAGTGTGTTTACAATGTTATATGGAATTACTTTCTCCTGGTCAAATGATTTCAGAAATTCAGAATTGTAAAAAAGTCTATAAGTGTCTCTTTCTTCCTTTAAAGTGCTCCTTTCATTTATGTAAGTTGGAAGGTGTTTAAAAACAGGAATACTAATTAAAACAACTGCAATTAAAATCAATAGTAAGCGAGACGAAAACGGTGTGTCCTTGCCGAAAACGATATACTCAGTTTTGTAATTTTTATTGGTAACAGGTGTTTCTTTTAATTTATCAACAGGCTGATTTTTAGAAGTGCTTAAATATGAGTAGATAATTTTTTGAATCTTTAAAATTTCATTTAAAGGATTACTTTCACTCGGTAATGTTTCTTTTTTATTTTCAGGTTTTATTTGACTAATTTCATTTGATATAGTATCTAATTTATCCGATACATTTTGCATCAATGCTAGAATGATTTCTTCTGATGATTTCGACATTTTAAATATTTTTATAGTTGAGATTTAATTTCTAAAATGTGATTTTTTATGGATTCGATTTCATCCAAAACCAATTTTTGGTCGGCTATCATAAATTTAACACCAGAGTTTAACTTCTTAGAAATCTGATTTAAATTAACTCCAATTTTTATGAGTTGAGACGTGTATGTTTTGACATCAATATTTTTTTTGCTAACGTCAAAAACTGGTTTTCCTAACTTTTCCAAAACACAATTTCTGACGAAAAAAGATGCTTTTATTTGAAGCAGTTCGCATTGGTTGTTTAGAAGTTCTTTGTCTTCAGAAGCTAAATAAAATACAACCCTATCTTTATTTTTTATTTCCATATATACTAAAATTTTAATCGGTTTAACCCTATGAGCAGCTTTTGCTGCGAATAGCCAGACTTGGGCATAAGAGGGAACGAAGTGTACACGTTGCCCACGACTGGCTAGTAACAGTACCCTTAATTTTTTAGGTGCTGTAGATATTCATTTAAATCATTATAATTTGAGTAATGAATACTATTATCAATGACATCTTTTTTTGTACTTTGAACTATAAGTTTTGTCGCATTTTTACCAGCATCGTCTGCATCGCAGAAGACCTGAATTTTAGTGTAGTTTTCCAATAGATCTAAAATGTTTTTTACAAGAGCTGTGCTGTTAAGAATTATAAAATCCTCGTTTGGGATTTTTACTTTAAGAGTTAAGTAAGACAAGAAATCTGACCAAGACTCAAAAATTGAAACGGTGTTTGAATCATTTATAATTGTAGTAATTTCCTTTTTCCCAAGGCAACCTTTAAAGAATTCATTTCTTATTTCGTAACCACCTTTGTCGTTTTTAAAACCAATACCATAATGATATTTATCATTCATTAAATAATTTACTTGTACGCAGTATTGTTTAACCAAATCAATTTCTAAACATCTACTTTTTAAATAGGAAATAAGGTTTTGATTTGTAATATGTTTTACTGACTTAATTTCATAATTCTTTTTTCTTTCACTAGCAAATTTCAATATTGGTTGCTGGTGAAAAGAAAAAGAAAGGCAATCCTTATCCAAAATTGCTAATGCTCCTTTTAAATCGCATTTATAATAGAGCATTATAAAATCTAAAACATTGCCACCTTTACCATTTCCAAAATCGAACCAAACGTTCTTCCTAGTATCTATTTTGAACGATGCCGTTTTCTCATTACTAAATGGACTTAGGTACCATACTTCTCGTTCTGTGATTTTCTTTTTTACTGCTCCAATTTTATTTAAAATGGAAACTAAACTAATTTTCTTTGCTTTTTTACAATTCATAATCTGCTCCAAATTGATTTTGTGCTTACCTAGTTGCCTAAACGTTATAATTACCACATTATCAGGGTTTAAATTGTTTAGGTAGCTTATTATTATACTTACCTAAGTTACCTAGAATTAGGGTTTAGGTAACTTGTTTTTTATAGTTACCTACCTAATAAGGGTATTGATAATCAGCTCAATAAGACTCTTTAGGTAACTAGGTAACTAGGTAAGTGATATTTTTACTTTATTGAATATAGCTTTTAGGATTACCCTTAAAATTGGGTTTAGCTTTATAACCATAAACTTGTTTTTTTGGATGCTTTATTCTTTCAAATCCATATTTTTTAAAGGACGAACCTATCTTTTGTCTGTTTAACTTTTGAGGTAAACTTGATAGCTCTGTAACTACGTCGGTTGCAGTTCGGAAATCCTCTAAATCGTCGGATTGAGAATAGTAGCGTAAAACATATTCACTCTCAACTGATTGGACTGTGAATTTTTCGTTCCTTTTTTCGTTTTCTTCAACTTCCTCTACTGTAAGGTCAGATTTAAAATCTGGTTCGTGTTTGTATATATGGTATGCCTGGGCCCAAAAGTCACTAATATCAAATTCTTTACTATAATTGAAATTCAATCTTCCGATTACTTCAAAAACAATCCAACGCACGCTTCCTGTATCATCACTAAGAAATTCAAGTTTATTTGTGCTACCTATAAAGCTACAAATACGATACAGTAGGGAAGACTTGTCGGCATAGGGCAAGCGTTCATTAACCGTTGTTTGAGATATAATTGATTTAATAGAGTTGATATCGTATTTTCCTAGAATATCTAATTCCTCAATATTAATTATAAAACCTTTGCAAAGTTTTATTCGGTCGTCTTTACTAACCCCAATATTTTCATAATAATATTGTTTTAATTGTTTCGGGCAAAGGTTTTCTAAATAGGTCGATTTTCCTGCGTGTTGCTCTCCATTACCTAAGATTAAACAATGTTTGTTTATTTGGTCAGAATGAAAAACGGTTTTTATGGCACGAACAGCCCATTTTTTTAAGTGATGGTAGAATAGTTTATTATCATCGGTATTGACATATGAGGCGTACTGTTTGATATAGTCTTTACCATTCCATTTTGCTAGAGATTCAAAATATTCTATTAGAGGATTGTAATACGGTACAAAATGACTTTTTAAATAAGTTTTAATAACCTGTGGATTTGCCTTTATATTTTCTCTGTTTAAATGAATTAACAACGAGGCTTCATTGAATGAAATTAACTTTGAGGTGTTGATGTCAGAAATTTCAAATTCTAGAGCAATTTCATTAAACTTCAAAATGAAATACTTTGCTAATTCTTTATGAATTAAGTCGTAAGTGGAATTCTTGTTTTCTGACTGGTCATATACATTTACTGCTTCCATTAATATAATAATGTTATAAAAGTAAAATGCGTATATTTGCACCATACTCTACGTTATGAGTTAATAAAATTATAGAAGCGTTCAAAATTCCGAGTTTTGAACGCTTTATTTTTTAGATGCTAAGAACTCATCATTTTCAGATGTAATTTCTTTGATGGTTTTTTGCTTTCCAGATTTTATCCATTCAATAATTTCAGCTTTAAAGAAGAAGATTCTACCATTTTTTTTATGGTACGGAATTGTATTGTTTTGACAATATCCATATAAAGTTTTTACCTTATAATTGGTTATTTTGGATATTTGTTGAATGGTTTTAGGGTCATTATCTTTAGATAATATAGAAGAGTTGTTTTCAGGTAAATGTTTAATGTCAAGTATTAAATTTTCAATATTACTTAATCTTGACTCAATACTTTCAAATGGATTGTACATATTATAGCGTTTTTTTAGTTGCTACAAATATGTAATGGGATTGATATCTATAACCAGTTTTAACCGGTTATTTATATTAATAATCGTCGCTTTTAAATCTTATTTTTAAAATATTTACTTCATCAATTGCCCTTTGTTTATGCTCTTCTGAAAGCACTTGAATTACACTTTCTATTAATTTAATTTTATTTTTAATTATTGTTGCTGTGCAATTTTTTGGAATTCCTTTCCTATTTGCTCGAGAACTATATTCTCTGAAATATTGATGCAGTTTAGATCCAGATTTGTATTCGTGTTCTTCAGCAATTGAATTCATATTCTCATTTGTAATTGTAATTCCTTCATAAACATATTTTAAAGCAATTTCTTTCAATGTTAATGGCTTTTTATTTTTAGCCGAAACTTTAGCATTATAGTTTTGTAAAAGATTTTTAAATAAAGGGGCGTATAAATGATTATTAGAAAATATAATGGACCAGGCTTTGTAAAAGTAACCGTCATACTGTCCGTTTTCATAAGCGTTAATTATCCCTAGTTTCTTTGTGCCATCTGTAGTTATAAAACCTCTTATTATTCTCCAATTATATCCGAGTGAGTTAATGTTTGTTACAAATTCAAATATTTTTTGAGCTATATCATATTTATCAAAGCCCTTAGGTAAAAAAGGAATTATACATTCTTCCTGAAATGTCTCATTAGCTTTTTTAAATCCTTTAGCAAATTCATAAAAATATGGTGATAAATCATTCAATTTCTCTAGCTTAAAATTTCCATTTAAGTGATACCTACCTTTATCATTATAGATGTCATAAAGTTTTAGCCATAGGGTTGATCTGCAAATGTATGCGCCACATATTTTAAAAGGGTAAGGTGATAAGCCACTTTTGCATAAACTATAATAACCTCCTATGAGTTTCGTGCTCATCATATTTGTAGCTGTGTAACCTTGCCCTGAGCTCGTATACCATTTTTTTATACTTTGGTCAATTGAGAATCTATCAAATAGATATTCGTGATTGAATTTCTCTGGAACAATATCTTCCGCGGGTTTGCCAAAATCTATACTTAATTGCCATTCGTATGTTCTTATTTTTTCTAGAAATTTATCATCTATCTTAGTGTTTTCCATTGTTTTAAAAGTCAAGTAAAGAATTAGCGAACTCTTTTTTTGCTTCATCTTCAAAACCAGCAAAATATTTTTTAGTAACAGTAAGGTCGCTATGGTTTAGGGCTTCGCTTATAAATTCCATACTAGCACCTTTCCGAATAGATTGAGTTGCAAATGAATGCCTAGCCCAATTTGTTGAAATATCGACTGGTAACTTGTTTGCTTTGGCTACTCGCTTAAGATGTTCATTAATTTTACGTGTAAAATTTTTATATTTTTTCTTTTCTGTTTCGGCATTATCCTCTTTAGATAAGATGTTAAAAACAAAGCTATCTTTATTGCTATTTCCGTATTTAGAAATAATATCTTTAATGAAATCTGTTAGGTGGACTGTTATTAAAACTTTTTCGGCAGTTCTATCAAATGTTTTACTTCGGTAATATGAGAAACTATCATTTTGAAAATCTGAATACTTCAAGAACGCAATATCTTTAAAATTCATTCCGTAACAACAGAAACTGAAAAACCAAAAATCTTTGGCTTGTTGCTCATTTTCGTTCTTAGTTTTAGCGTCGAATAAAGCTTTTAACTGGATAGCATTTAAAGCCTTTTTAACTTTTTTAGTACGAGGGATTTTATATTTATTTTTACCAAAAGGATAAATATCTTGATTTATATCGTTTTCTTGAATAGCATTATTAAATACAGCTCTTAACGTTCTTGTATAAATTCCGACAGTAGTGAAGCTTTTGCCTTTATCAATCATAAATTTTTCATAGTCTTTTAGCCAATCAACTGTAATATGGTTAAATGATAATTTTCCAATGCTACAGTTATTTATAAGCTCACTAAAATTAGCTAGAGAATTTAGGGTGTATTGGTAACTTTCTGCTGTGCCTAACTTTTCATTCTTTTTGTGATTATTAATAGCTAAATCAAAATAGTATTTTACATTATTTTTATCTGTTGACTTGCGAAATAGCTTTGATTCAAACTTTGAAAAGTCAAAAACAGACATTTCTTCCGCTTCTTCATTGGCTCTTTGTTCAAATGCTCTTAGCTTTAATTCTATTTCTTTATTCTTTCGCCTTAATTTTTTATTTTCTGGATTTAACCAAATGGTTTCAAACTCTTTTTCTGTTAAATCAATGCCTGTAGTGAAGTATCTTACTTTTTTGATATTCTCATGTTTATTATAGACTCTTATTTTAACTGAAAACTTACCGTTTTCTTTAATTCGCCTAGTTTCGTGATAAATCGAAATATTATAAGTCATAGCTGTAAATTGAAATGCTAAGATAATCGTATTCACACAATTTTCACACTTTTTATGGTAATAAAGAGTAATAAACAGATAATAGAAAGTTGCGGATATTGAATTAAGCCTTTTAAATAAAGGATTTTGAAATAATTAGGTAGAGTATAGGTAACTAAGAAAAGTGTATCATCTTGATTACGGCTCAAGAGGTTACTGGTTTGAATCCAGTCGAGGTCACTAGAATAGATAAAGCTTCCAAGAAATTGGAGGCTTTTTTTTGTTTTCTATTTTCATGTTTTGTTCATACTTTTTAGAAATTTCTTTAATAAGTACGAATAAATAAATTTTTCGACCTAGATAATATTTCGTAATTATTTTTACGTATCAATATTTAGAAGAGAAACACTATATAAAATAAAATAGAGAAGGGATTTTGCTTCTCTATTTATTATTTAACAGCATAACGCCATCCAAATGGGTCTTCAGCTTTATTGGTTTGTATATCAGTAATACGCTTCTTTAAGTAGCTAGCATAACTTTTATCGATTTTTGGTAAATTATAATCAGCACCTTGATGTCCAAATCCAGAAATTGGCGAAATTACCGCTGCAGTCCCTGCGCCAAAAATTTCTTTTAACGAGCCTTTTTTAGCAGCTTCTATCACTTCACTTACCCTTATTTTTCTAATTTCAACAGGTATGTTTTCAGATCTAGCCAACTCAATAATACTTTTTCGTGTGATGCCATCAAGAATTCTATCGCTCGTTGGCCCAGTAATTAAAGTATCATTAATACGAATAAATATATTCATCGCTCCAGCCTCTTCAATAAACTCATGCGTATTATCATCTGTCCAAATTACTTGTTGGTAACCTTTTTCAATAGCTAACTGCGTTGGGTAAAACTGTCCGGCATAATTACCACCAGCTTTAGCAAAACCAACACCGCCATTTGCAGAACGCGAATACGTTTCTTCAATTAAAACACGAACTTCTCCAGCAAAATAAGCACCAGAAGGCGCCGTACAGATAATAAATTTATACGCATCTGCAGGCGAGGCATGAAAGCCATTTCCAGAAGCAAAAACAAACGGCCTTATGTAGAGCGAACTCCCATCTTTTTTAGGAATCCAATCCTTGTCAACTTTTAATAACGTTTTCAGCCCATCCATAAAATAATTTTCAGGAAGCTCAGGAATCGCTAATCGTTTTGATGATATATTTAAACGCTTAAAATTATCCAAAGGGCGAAATAACCAGACATTTTCAGCAGCATCTTTATACGCTTTCATACCCTCAAATACAGATTGGCCATAATGGAAAATTTTAGCTGAAGGATTTAAAACAATAGGTTGGTAAGGTATTATTTTAGGGGCCTCCCATTTGCCATTTTTATAATTGCATTCTAGCATGTGATCAGAAAAAACATGTCCAAATTTTAAATTATCAAAATCCACGTCGTTGATTTTAGAGGTTTTAGCCTGTATAATCTCTATATCGTTGATTATCGTTTTCATAAGTCTAGTTAAATTATAAGTACAAATTTAAAGAAAAACGTTTTTAAAAAAGCGGTATATTTACATAAATCGTTTAAAATCGAAATAATTATAACATGAAGTCTATTGCCCTAGTAATTATCTGCATTTCGATGCTGTATTCTTGTAAGAATAAAACTGAAAAAACACCAGAAAAGCCAGTGGAAAAGAAAAAAATAGAATACGCTTCGTTCGGAAAACCTATTATTGCAAATGATGCTATTGCTGGAACCTCCATGGCCGCACATTATAAAACTATGAAAGTTGGCGATAGTGTAAACTCCAAAATAATTGCAGAAGTTAATAATGTTTGTCAGGCCAAAGGCTGTTGGGTGCGTTTAAATTTGGATGATGAAAATGAAGTTATGGTCAAGTTTAAAGACTACGCTTTTTTTGTGCCAAAAAATATTAAAGGAAAAAACCTTATAGTAAACGGAAAAGCTTTCGTTAAAGAAGTTTCCGTGGATGAGCAACGCCATTACGCCGAGGATGCTGGAAAAACTGCCGATGAGATAGCGCATATTAACACGCCAAAAAGAATATACTCTTTCGAGGCCGATGGCGTTCTTGTAGCACAATAAAATTTAAAGGTTTGGGCGTTACCCGAAAAGGGGCGGGCTTTTCGTTCCAAGTCCGCGCTCCCAAAAGGTCACTGTGGGCTATCCACTTTAATCCCTAACGCGAATAAATCCGCAGAATAAATCATGCAATTTAAAGGCACACTCTAAATATTTAAAACTTATAAACATGAAACGCGAAGTCATCATTACCGCAGATGGATCGTCAACCATACACATACCAGAATGGAACGAGCAATATCACTCAAAACACGGCGCCATACAAGAAGCCAACCATGTATTTATTAAACACGGTTTACATCACTTCTGTGAAAAGAATAGCCTGTTTAAATACGATTTCAAAGGGGGTGAAGCTATACATATCTTAGAAATAGGTTTCGGTACAGGGTTAAATGCTTTTATAACACTATTGGAAGCCGAAAAGCTAAATCTAAATATCAATTACAATGGTGCTGAAGCCTACCCCATTTCTGAAGCAGAAATAAAAGCCTTAAATTACACTAAAGCGTTAAAAGCAGAAAACAAAGCAGGACTTTTCAAAACCCTCCATAATACAGTATGGGAAAAAACACTTAAAATAAAAGAGGGGTTTAATTTAACAAAAAGAAAGCAACTGTTTTCGGAAATTAAGGATGTTGGAGTACACAATATTATATATTTTGATGCTTTTGGGGCTAGAGTGCAACCCGAATTATGGACACATGCAATCTTTGAAATTATGTACAGGGCTCTAAAACCAAATGGTATTTTGGTAACCTACTGCGCAAAAGGGAGCGTTCGAAGAGCCATGCAAACCGTCGGATTTTCGGTCGAAAGACTTCAAGGTCCTCCAGGAAAACGTGAAATGTTACGTGCTACTAAAAAAACTAACATGAGCCACTCGAAAAAAACAACTTTTATGTTTCAATCTCAGCTTTTAACTCATGCATAAATTAAAATAAGTAACTATTTTCATTGATACGACAATATTTACATTTGCTGTAAACCCATTTTATCTCAGACTGTTAAACCTTATATAAAACTCTAGTCAACCAGTTTTCCATTTCGTAACTTTAATAAAAAAAATAAAATGCGCATTTTAATTACAGGAGCAACAGGTCTAATTGGTCAGGAAATCGTAAAAGTCTGTCATAAAAAAGGTATTAAGGTCAACTACTTAACCACGAGTAAATCCAAAATTGAAAAAGATGAAAGCTATAAAGGTTTTTATTGGAACCCGAAAGCGAACAAAATCGATTCAGAATGTTTCACAGGCGTAGACGCTATTTTAAATTTAGCAGGAGCGACTATTTCAAAACGTTGGACGTCTACTTACAAAAAAACAATTATTTCCAGTAGAACAGAAACCACAGCATTATTGATTAAAACCTTGAAGGACATTAACCATAACGTAAAACAAGTAGTTTCAGCAAGTGCTATCGGTATTTATCCGGATTCATTAACTAACTATTATGATCAATCTCATAATGAAATAAGCGCATCTTTTTTAGGGCAAGTTGTTTCCGTATGGGAAAAAGCTGTAGATGGGTTTTCAGAACTTGATATTACAGTATCAAAAATTAGAATAGGTTTAGTTTTATCGGATAAGGGCGGAGCATTGGCTGAAATAATAAAACCAATAAAATTAGGAGTAGGATCTGCTTTTGGTAGTGGTAAGCAATGGCAATCGTGGATTCATATTCACGACTTAGCAAACCTATTTGTGTTTGTTTTAGAAAATAATATAACTGGAATTTATAACGGAGTTGCACCAAATTCAGTATCAAATAACGAGTTAACAAAAACGGCGGCAAGTGTTTTAAAAAAGCCATTGTTTATGCCAAACATTCCCAAGATTTTAATGAAATTGGTATTGGGCGACATGCATATTATATTATTTGAAAGTCAGCGTGTGAGCTCAAAAAAAATTGCCGATAAAGGTTTTAATTTTAAGTATAATTATTTAGAGCCTGCCTTAAAGGATTTGTTGGTTTGATTTTTTAAGGATTTGTTTGGATATAAATTTTCTAAAAAGGTGTTTATAAATTCTTAAATTTATGTAGGTAAGAATTTTAACAAAATTAAATCCCATCCAAATAAAAAAAACCACTCTGATTTTTCAAAGTGGTTTTCAATTAAAAATAATTTTTATAATTAAGACTTAGCCGCTGTAACCATAACCTTTAATTCCATATCATCATTAATGAATTTATCACCTAAATTATCAAAAATTGATTTGGAACCGTATTGAACGTTCCATTTTGTTCTGTCAATTGTAAATGTTTCACTCGTTAATGAAACAACGCCACTATTGTTGCTTATAGTTACTGGAAATGTTACGTTATTTTTAGTGTCTTTAAGCGATAAATTTCCGGAAAGCATCGTTTTTCCATCAGTGTCTTCTAATCCGGTAATTGTAAAGATTGCGCTTGGGTATTTTTCAACATCAAAAAAATCTGCATTTTTTAAATGTCCAACTAGTTTTGCATTCCCTTCGTCTGCCGCAGGAATATCAGATACAACTATAGAATTCATATCGATAATAAAAGAACCTCCAACGACTTCTCCGTTAGTAATATTCAATACACCACGCTCAATACCAATTGTGCCATTGTGTGATCCTGTTGGTTTAAAACCTTTCCATTCTATAGCTGATGCATCTGTGTTTACAGTGTAGCTTTCAGCATCTGTTGTTTTTTCAACAGCTTCGGCCGCAGTTGTCTCAGCTTCTTTTGCCTTGTCCTTACAACTTGTAAAAGAAATAGTTAAAGCAGTAATAAATAAAATTTTTGCAAATGTCTTTTTCATTTTATATTATTTTAGTGTTAGTAATTAAAAGACGTAAAATTAGTCATTAGCGATTAAAAAAAAAATTAAATTATTTTAATGACATTATGACATTTTTATAATATTGGCAGTACTTTTGCCAACTTAAATTTAAAATTGAAAAAACTGAATTTACTATGAGTAAAAAAGATAAAAGCGATATAGATAACGATCAAGTAGAAGCTGCACAAGCAGAAGCTGTTGAGGTTGAGGAGCAAGTTGAGGAAGAGCAAAGCGTAGAGGAAAAACTTGAAGCTGAAATAAAGCAAGAAAAAGATAAGTTTTTACGTCTGTTTGCAGAATTCGAGAATTATAAGAGGCGCACGGCAAAAGAGCGTATAGAATTATTTTCAACAGCTAGTGAGGATGTGATGAAAACATTATTACCGGTTTTAGATGATTTTGAACGTGCATTAACTCATATTGAAGACGACAAGGAAGCTGAGGAATTACGTAAAGGTGTATTGTTAATTTACCAAAAATTAATAAAAACGTTAGAACAAAAAGGCTTAAAGTTGATGGAGGTTAAAAAAGGGGATGTTTTTAATGCAGACAATCACGAAGCTATAACTCAAATACCAGCGCCTACTGATGATATGAAAGGTAAAATTATCGACATAGTTGAAAAAGGATACCTTTTAGGGGAAAAAGTAATCCGTTTTCCAAAAGTAGTAATTGGGCAATAAAAAAGATTTAATAATATATTAATTAAAAAGTCCTTCTCTATGGGAAGGGTTGCGATGCGATGGCTAAAAGAGATTATTACGACATATTAGGAATAAGTAAAGGCGCAAGTACGGCAGAAATTAAAAAGGCTTACCGAAAGAAAGCAATCGAATTTCATCCTGATAAAAATCCTGATGATAAAGGTGCAGAGGCTAAATTTAAAGAAGCAGCCGAAGCTTATGAAGTACTGAGCGACGACAATAAAAAAGCACGTTACGACCAATATGGACACCAAGCTTTCGAGAATGGTGGAGGCGGAGGTGGCTTCGGCGGAGGTGGTATGAATATGGACGATATATTCAGCCAGTTTGGAGATATATTCGGTGGCGGAGGCGGCGGGTTTTCTGGTTTTGGCGGAGGCGGCAGTCAACGTCGTGTTAAAGGAAGTAACCTGCGTATTCGAGTTAAATTGACTTTGGAAGAAATTGCTACAGGCGTTGAAAAGAAAGTTAAGGTAAAACGAAAAGTTCAGGCACCAGGAACTACTTATAAAACCTGTTCTACCTGTAAAGGAACTGGTCAAGTAACCCGTATTGCAAATACTATTTTAGGTAGAATGCAAACATCAGCACCATGCAACGTATGCGGTGGCGCAGGACAAATAATCGATAAAAAACCAAGCGATGCAGATGCTCAAGGTTTAAAAGTTGCAGAAGAAACGGTATCCATAAAAATACCAGCAGGCGTCGTAGATGGTATGCAGCTTAAAGTTTCCGGAAAGGGTAACGAAGCTCCTGGAGATGGAATTTCTGGAGATTTAATCGTTGTTATTGAGGAAGCGGATCACGATAAGCTACAACGTGAAGGTGATAATTTACATTACGATTTGTATGTAAGTTTTCCTGATGCGGTTTTAGGTACTTCAAAAGAAATTGATACCGTTACAGGTAAAGTGCGTATTAAGGTAGATGCTGGTGTGCAATCTGGTAAAATTTTACGCTTACGCGGAAAAGGAATTCCGAGTATAAATGGTTACGGTAAAGGCGATTTATTGGTACATGTAAATGTTTGGACACCAAAAACTTTAAATAAGCAACAGAAAGATTTCTTTGAAGCTATGCAGGAAGATGAGCATTTCTTGCCAAAACCTGAAAGTTCAGATAAATCATTTTTTGAAAAGGTCAAGGATATGTTCTCATAAAAATTGATAAATAATTATACTTGAAAATCCATCTCTCGATGGATTTTTTTATTTTTTTGATTAAGAAATGTAATAGTTTTGCTATTAGTATTGAAAAAAAAACTATATTTGAATATCACTAATTTATTTTAGTGATAATTTTTCTTTTTCATAGCAATTTTTTTCCCATCCTTAATTCTTTAAGGGTGGGTTTTGTTTTTAGTTAAACTTATTTTTAAGTGCATTCAAAATTTTAAGTTGAAAAAAGTTTCGAATTTAGTTTGGAATCTCCTTAATTAGTTTTCAAAACCTAATGCTTAAAACTCTGTATCTTTTTTAGTGAGTAGTATAGAATTAGCGTTTTAAAATTTTTTATAATTAAGCCTTTATTGTAAAAGCAAAACAGCCGTTGTTATTTAGTCGAATAATATTGCTGTTAAATCATAATTATTACCAAAAGCATTAAGCCTCTAGGCTAAACATTTAATATATTTACGGTATTACAGATAATTAGAAATTCAGCATGAATAATGTACTTGAAGTAAATCGTGTTTCCAAATATTTTGGAGATTTTAAAGCTTTAAACGACGTATCGGTTTCCATACCAAAAGGTAGTATTTTCGGTTTATTAGGTCCTAACGGTGCGGGTAAAACAACATTGATTCGTATCGTGAACCAAATTACTATGCCAGATTCAGGGACCGTAATTTTAGATGGTGAAGCATTGAGTCAAAAACATATTAGGGATATTGGTTACTTGCCTGAAGAGCGTGGTTTGTACAAATCTATGAAAGTGGGAGAGCAGGCCGTTTACTTAGCGCAGTTAAAAGGCTTAAGTAAATCGGAGGCTAAAAAAAGATTAAAATATTGGTTTGAGCGTTTAGAAATAGGCGATTGGTGGGGTAAAAAAATCCAAGAACTATCAAAAGGTATGGCGCAAAAGATCCAGTTTATTGTTACTGTGCTTCACGAGCCTAAACTTTTAATTTTTGATGAACCCTTTTCGGGCTTCGACCCTATAAACGCCAGTTTAATTAAGGACGAAATTTTACGATTACGAGAAAATGGAGCGACTGTTATTTTTT
>Ga0209185_1000782_pt1 | contig 32778 bp, 22 predicted proteins | sample SidtaG_2_FD_187425 | JGI IMG/M metagenome (GOLD analysis project Ga0209185, IMG submission 187425) | Marine algal microbial communities from Sidmouth, United Kingdom - Sidmouth_Asex2 metaG (SPAdes) (version 2) | ecosystem: Host-associated > Algae > Red algae > Unclassified | place: Sidmouth... | reverse complement strand
CTTTTCCCTTCTAAAAAACACAAAAAATAGTTCCGTAGCTATGGCTATGCAACGATTTTTTGAATTCTTTAGAAGAAAAAATTACGGCGCATTATGGAACAATTTATTTAATTTCTTTCACTAAATGAGTAATTCAGATAAATAATATTCATTCATCTACTCATGGTCTTGAGACGTAAAATTGACAGTATGTTTCCTATTTTTATAGGAAACAATTATTTTAGGGAAGAGGAAGAAAATAATCTACCCCAAATGAAGCGGTTATTTTTTTCGTCTTCCCTTACTTATCCGTGGTCTATCAGAGATAGGCTATCGACTTATTAATCAAAACCGCTTCAAAAGTAAAAAATATTTAATGATATTTGCGTAAATTTATAATGAATAAGGAACAGGGTTTTAATAAATGCGGGTTCTTGACGACTTTATTTTTTTCTTTTTCAAGGCATGAAAACCGTGCATAGCCAAGCTATACAAGGATTTTCATAACGCAGAAAAAGGGAAAAAGAAAAAGTCAAAATCTGCATTTATTGAAACCCTGTTCCTAAGTGAATGTCCCTATAGCTATCGGGACATTCATCGAAAATTGGAATTTTCTTTCATGGGGAATAGTATATATAGGATAGTTGTTGGGATGTTTATCTTATTTTGGGTGAGCTTCGTTTTTTTTGATTATTGGCAGAATCACTTGCAATATATCATTGCATTTAATTTCTTTCAATACTTGAATTTGACGGTCATTTTGGCTTTGTTGGGCGCAGGAGTGACGGGCGTAGTGGTTTATGCCCAAAAAAGCACCCGAAATACAGGGCTGTGGCTCAATGGATTAAGTGTTTTCCTACTGGGTTTGCTCATCATTACGTTGAGCGTGTATATGTTTCAACGAAAGGTCATGAACGTCGGCATTCCGGCATCTACAGAGATGCTGTGGCTATGCTGGAAGATGTTTTTGATGACATTTTACACCTACTTCATCGTAGTATCCTGCCACGCGATGGGCATGTATATGTTGCGGACTTTTCGATTTGAAATGAGCGCAGCAGCTCGCCCGGTAGTCGCTATTGCTACGGGGATCATGACTTGGGTGGCAGTGATGTTTATCTTGGGAATTTTTTCGCTCCTACATTGGTACGTTTTGCTGGGTTTGATGCTCATCGCCATCGTGGTGACAGGCAAAGAAGTTTTTCCCTTTATGTGGAAAACACTACTCGCTCCGCTACCGCTAAAGGGACTAAATTGGGTAGGTATTTGGAGTTTCTACATTCTACTTATTACATTGAGCCTCAATTTATTACAAATCACCATTCCGATTCCGCGCGGGTGGGATTCAGTGTCACTTTACCTCAATGTTTGTTCACTCATCAATGATTATTCGGGCTTAGTGCAAGGGCATCAACCTTACAACTGGTCACTCTTCATGTCATTAGGCTATATCATTTTCGACAAAGCTGAAATGGCACTATCCCTCTCCTTTCTTGGTGGCGTATTGAGCTTATGTGCGCTGTTCCATTTATGCAAAAATTCCTTTAAAATGAATGTCAATTACGCCTTACTTTGCGTACTGATGTTTTACCTCATACCCTCGATTGCTCACCAATCTTACCTCGACCTCAAAGTAGATTTAGGCTTGCTATTCATTCTTTTGACCATCGTTATTTTACTAGTCGAATGGCAAAAAAGAACGACCGAAGTACCCGAAAATGCCGCCAACCTTTCACGTAGTTACATCATCCTTATTGGTTTATTATCGGGCTTTGCCATTGGTATCAAACTCACGGCACTCATGGCGTTTTTTGCCGTTGCAGGCGTTATTTGGTGGATTTATAATGGCAAAACAGCGTTTTTAGCGGTCTTTTTTATGACTATGTTTGGTATTTTATTACTCCGACTCGACGACATGCCGCTACTCCGAGAATTTCACCTCCAAACCGAACGATTCATGTGGACAATGCTCGCACTCAGCTTAGGACTTTTTGCGTGGACGGCAGCACGCGAACGAGAAAAATTCCTTCCGCCCCTCAAATTAAGTCTTTTATATACATTTTTCTTTATCTTACCAATCGCGCCGTGGCTAACAAAAAACTACATCGAAACAGGCGGCCAACTCAGCACACGCGCCCTCACTTATGGCAAAACCCGTACCCCCGCCGCAGGTATTCGCACCTTTCAAAAAAATTGGGAGCGCATATACGAAAAACCCAAACAGCGGAAAAGACGTAAAAAGAAAAAGAAGTAGAAACTGTTTTTAACCTCAATCTCAACTTCAACCTCAACTTCAACTTCAACCTCAACCTCAACTTCAACTTCAACTTCAACCTCAACCTCAACCTCAACTTCAACTTTGACGAACCAACGAAAAACAGATAACGAATCAACGAATAACGAATAACGAATAACGAATCAACGAATAACGAATAACGAATCAACGAATAACGAATAACGAATAACGAATAACGAATCAACGAATAACGAATCAACGAATAACGAATAACGAATCAACGAATAACGAATAAAGGAGTCAACGAATAAATGATAAAAAAAACCGCATATCATATTTTACTATCAAATAAATCAGATACTTTGTCAAAACCCGTCAAGTCAACAATGATTTGGGCGTGCCCCCCTCCTTACCAGTCGGGGGTCGGGCTATCCGGCACTCTCTCCACTCCGCTATCGCTACATTACGTTCAAACAACACCTACTATCCCTCACGCAAAAAACGAGCAAACAAAGGATCTGTCAAACCATTATAAACCATCGAAAGCCAACTTCTTAAATTGGGCGATACTCGCATTATGCCTTCTATTCACCTCAAACATAAGCGCACAATCAAACCTCACCCAAAGCCCACAACTTGCCCAAAATAAAACAGAAATCAAGAAAAAAAACACCAAAGCACAACAAAAAAGACAACAACAAGCCCGTAAAAACAAAGCCAAAAAAGCAGCTACTCAACAAAAAGCCTTTGACGCCAATTCGCCCATTCGAGAGGAAATCCAACGCTACATGGGCTACGAACTCCTGCCCGAACGCTACCTTTCACTCCCTTACGATCTCACGATGAACACCAATGTTAATGGCGGATTCGTAGACATTGGTTACTTACTATTCATGTTCATTCCCGTTATTTTACTCTTGGGATTTGTCCGAAAACCACTATATGGAAGTATTATTATGGTCGTCAGTTTAGTGATTTTGAGCATCTCTACGACCACTTCTTTTGGTATCAAACGCGGCATCAAACAACCACTCAACATAGATGAAAACGTTGATATTTTTATTGATGCTGTTCCTTTTTGGGATTTGCCGGTGAGTGTTGCCTGTGCGTATGTGTATCGAGGATTGTGCTACATTTACGAACCCATTCACACCTTTATCAGACCCTATTCAGGGAAAAGCGATGCGATTACTTACCCCTTACTTACCTTGCTATTTGTCGGCTTCTTTTTCGTACTCCAAAAACGCCTCCAACACCATGACAAACACATTCTCGCGCTTGCCAATTTCCTTTATTTATTCACCTTTGTTTGGTGGATATTGGCATCGGGAATTGTGTGGTATGGCTATTTGATACTGGCTTTGGGCTTTGCTTTCATGGTCAGCGCATTGAGCAAATATCGTGGCGATACCTCCCGATTGAAAAAGATAACATTTGGCTTATTTGCTTTTATGGCATTTTCTTGGGTCGTGATGGGTTATGTGTATCGCATTAGCAATCACCACTTTGTAACTGCGGATAGTGCGCGATTATTATTTGACATACCTTCAGTAAAATACCAAACAGGCGTGTTCGACGAAGGCGATGTAATCAACAATCTGTTGCCTGGCGTCGAGAAAGCACTCGATGAGATCAATGCGAACCCCGATGCGCTTGTGTATCGTATCGGGACATTTATCCCTTACTTTATCAAAGAAAATGACCGCCGTGTATTACAAGACAATCAGCTCGGTTTTTTCCACCAACTCACCCAAAAATTCAAAGACCGCACCACCCTCACCGAAGCCCTCAAAGCCTCTGGCTACCGCTATATTCTGGTTGATTTAAATACCTCTTCAATTGATAAAACACCCGAAAAATCATTGACTGCGAAGTATAATAGTTTTCTCGGATATTTATTTAGTAACCAAGATTTAGAGCTTTTAGCAACAAATCGCGTCATAACATTGACACCGCCCAATAGTCCAAACCCAATTTATACCCATGGCGTATTCGGCAACGTACACAAATCAGGCACATTTGCAGTTTATAAGATAAAGTAGTCGGCAGTCCATAGTCCATAGTTGGACGCGAGACGGTTTTTCACGTTTACCCTATGGATTATCGACCATCGACTATCGACTAAAACAATCATGTTCGACCACGTATACATAGTTATTCCGGCAAAAAATGAGGCTTCCCGTATTGGGAAAGTCATCGGGAAATCTATGTCCTTAGGTTATCGGAATATTGTTGTCGTCAATGATGGTAGTTTGGATGATACTGTGAAAGTTGCGCTATCGTATAATGCAAAGGTAGTCAACCATTTAATCAACCTTGGTCCGGGTGCAGCCACCCAAACGGGCATCGAATACGCGATAGAAGACGGCGCGAAAATCATCGTAACGATAGACGCCGACCACCAGCAATTTCCCGAAGATATTGAGAAATTGGTGTATCATTTGGAAAGAAACGAAGTGGATGTTGTAATAGGCAGCCGCTTTATGAACCGCGAAAATCAAATTCCTGCCATTCGTATTTTGTATAATATGATTGCGAATGTAATCACCTTTATTCTAACAGGTTTGATGGTCACGGACAGCCAATCGGGAATGAAAGCATTTACTGCGGATTTTGCGAAAAAATGCCGTTTACACTTCAATGGTTTTGAATTTTGCGTCGAATTTATCCGCAATATTCGTATCTTCAAAGCGACGTATAGCGAAGTCCCCATTCGCGTCATTTATACAAAAGATACCCTCAGCAAAGGACAAAATCTCCTCACAGGTGTGAAAATGATTGCGAAGTTATTTAAGTTTATTTGACAGGAGACGTGAGACAAGAGAAACGCCTGATTTTTCTATGAAAAATCAGGCGTTTCTCTTGTCTCACGTCTCTTGTCTCTTGTCTCACGTCTCACTCTACACTAAGTACTTTAATTTCTACCCGTTGGTTTTTCTGTCGTCCTTGATAAGTTGCATTATCGGCGATAGGTTCGGTTTTTCCGTAACCTTTATAGCTGACTTGCGGCTCTGGTATACCTCTGCTGTATAGATATTCTGCGACTGTTTTTGCGCGAGAATTGGAGAGTTTGAAGCAATATTCATCTGTTGGGATGCTATTAGTATGACCGCCTATTTCTACTACTACCTGATTGATAGTCAAGAAATTATAAATTTCATCCAAGACAGGGTAAGACTCTTCTTTGATTTCGGCGGCATCTGCTTTGAAGTATAACTTTTCGACTTGAATCACCTGTCCGACCGCGAGCGTAGTTTCCCGCTTCACTTCTTCGATAGAAACCATTGGTTCGGGTTTCGGCTGTGGTTCTGACTCTGCTTCAGATTTTGGTTGCGACTCCGGTTCGGACGCTTTCGTTATTACAATTTCCGGAATTTCAGCTTGTTTAGGTGCTTCGATATTGATTTCAGCTTTCGCACGACAATTATAGTCATCCGTCACCGTCACCGTATATTTTCCAGCTTCCAAGCCTATCATGGTCTGTGTATCGGCGCCGTTATTCCATTTATAAGCGAAGGGACTCGTGCCGCCTTTTGCTTCTATTCTTACGCGTCCATCTCGCGAACCGATTTCGCTTACGCCTACGACTTCATCAATAAAAATGATTAAAAACGGCGGTTCTGATAGCGTGCCTGTGGCTGAACCTGTTTTGCCTTTGGCATCCTTTACAGTAACGGTGTAGCTACCTGTGGCTACATTTCTGGGCTTGCGTCCTTCCAATTTTGGATTGCTCCAAGTATATTGATAAGGCGGTGTACCGCCTTTAACATCTACTCTAAATGAACCCACTCGCGCACCGGCACAAGGAATTTTAGCCTCAACTATACAATTGACAGATAATTGGGCAGAGGCTGTGGTAAAGGCAAAAGCCCCCAGAAATAAAAGAAATAAGCTACGCATTTTTATGTTAATTGATTTTATTAATTGTTCGTTATTCGTACATTCGTTATCAGTACATTCGTATACTCATTTATCTGTTTAGCAAAATTTGTTCCCGAATTAAAACCAATACACTAATACATGGATAACGAATATACGAATAATGGATAACGGATACACGGATAAACGAGAAAACCAATCACAAAGTTACAAAAAAAAGACGGGCTGTCTCAACAATGTGAAACAGCCCGCTTTGTTTAGCCTTTTAAAAAATAATACTAGAAAAAATTAACGTTCGATTAGGGGATGAAAAAACAATAAACACTATATCTTGACTTGTTCTTTTTCCTTTATACTTCACCAAATTCTCCTTAAATAACCCGTTATTCGCGTCAAATTTGGCTCGTGTAAAGAAAAAATAACGGCGTGAAGATGTAACGTTTATTTTCTTTTCATCCCTAAGAGCTGGACTTTGGACATTGGGTAATTAGGGAACTGGGTAATTAGGTAAATTACTTATTATCAATAATTTACGTTAATTTGCATTTTATTTTAAATTAATTTTATTACAATTTTTATTATGCTGATAAATAGCGAATTATGCTTTTGTTAGCCTAATTACCTAATGTCCAAAGTCCAGTAAGAGCATATTACACTATAGTAATGATAATCGTGTTTTGTTTTATGATACATTAAACGGGACGAAATGAGAGAGAGTTATAAGTATTTCTTATGTTGATGTGACGTAGTTGCAATGAATGAATTTTGAATTTTAAATGAATGAATATAAAAAAGGCTACTCGAAAATTAGAACTCGACGAAGTGATTTTTTTTATTTTCTAATAATTCAAATGATGTATTCAGATAGCGATTGGAGAGAATACGAAAGGTATTAACAGGGGAAATAGTATCGTGAAAATATTCGTATTTTTTATCTGGGAAATGTATGGCATATAAAATGGAAAAACGTTCATCTTTTTCGGCAACATCAATGCGCGAACCATGGTCGCCTTGCAAGATAATCACAGGCGGTATGGCTGAGTTTTTGAGTATTTCTGTGATGCTTTCTTTTAAAAGTTGGTTGGCATATTGGAGTTGCTCCAAATAGGCTTTTTTTTGCGATTTTCCTTGATTACCAGAGGGGTATAGGTTTCCTTTTCTGTCAAAATGATAAGGTTTATGCGGCATCATTAGGTGAGCATAAACAAACCGCGGCTGCGCTGTACGTTCTTTTGATAGGGTCTTTAACTCATCAAAGATTTGTAGGTTGGCTTCATAAATAGGGCGCAAAGGAAATGCCTTTCGCAACCTGCCCGGTAAGGTCATATCTGCCATATAATCCCAAGTCATCGCAGCATCGGGCAGGCGAGCAATTTGGTAGTATCGAGGAGTATCCAAGATTTCAAAAAACGACCTGTTGACCCATTCATATCCGGCGGCTTTGAAGTGTTGGGCGGTCTTGCTTTTTTGTATGCCGAGTCGGTGTATATTTCCTGTGATTAGCTTGTCTTTTGTGACATCTATGTACCTCGGCGAATACTCCATATTGAAGGTGGAAAACATACAACGCGCCGTAAAATCATAATTGCTGTGGGCATTTTGGGCTATAAAGAAGTTTTTTTCTTCCAAAAAATCGCTCAATTCGCTATTGTCGTAATCAAAATATGTTTCAAGTCCCGCCATTCCAACGTAGGCATCCATTAAGATATAATACACATCGGGCAGTGATTCGGTCGTTTGGATGGAAGGCGGAGCAGTCTGCTCAAATTTAGTCTGGACTTTTTCCCACCATATTTTGTCATGATTTAGTCTTTGTACGAGGTTGAATATTTCAAAAAAACAGAGCAGTAAAAAAAGTGTATTGAGGTAGGTATTGAGCGTAGCGAATGTTTTTTTTTGTTTATAAAAATAAAAAAATATCCACATGGTAGCTAAAAAAATAATGGGTATCAGGATTTGATGTTTACCTATAAAGGTGTTTTGAAGGGCGTTGAATATTGGTGAATAATATAAAATCGGCAGCAGCGTCAGCGTCCATGCTGCACCCGAACGCATGTTATTTTTTATTATTTGATGATAAACAAACCATCCCAAACTCGTTATCGCCATGCCTACCAACCACGCGACTATTCCTTTTTTTATATCAAAAAAATAGGACGTTTGTTTCCAACAAAATAATACGAAAAAGGTAATTAGTAGATAGGGATGTAGAATACACGTAGTGAAAAAGGATGTCTTCATGCTAAAACTCGACTGACCCGAATACCCGTACATCATTAGGTTCGGCTGCGCCGCCTCTTTCTTCGAGGCTGATGGCGTATGCTTGGGCGTTGGGAATATAATCTACGGCTATCGGGTCAGCCGGAATGTCAAATACGCCCATATTGACGGGTGTGTTGTCCACGATAGCCCAGAGTTGATATTGCATGTTTTTGGGCGGTTTGGGCAGTTTGTTGACAGCAAAATAGGTGATTTTGGACGCCAAATTAGTGTGTATGGTCGTGGAAGCACCCAATAGTTTTTTATTGCCATTCATGGCAACAGTGCGTGTGTTTTCGTTATTGACAAACTGAATGGCGGTGCGGTAAAATTCTATTTTATCTTGGAGTCTTTTTCGTTCTACTCTACAGTCGGTAAGTTCCTGTCCCAGTTCACGGCTTACTTTTTCGGTGTTTTTATTGTCTTTATACCCGAAGTATCCCCAAATAGCCGAAACCAATAATAAAGGCAGTAAGATATAAGGCAACCAAGCTAATAATTTAGCTAAACCACCGCCCGATTTGCCGGGTTTTTCCTCATTTTCTCGTTTTGGTCTGACAGAGGAGATCTCATCTATTTTTTTTAGAATATCGTCTTTCAAACCCGGAGGTGGAGTAACTGCATTCGACATAGTATATTGCTCCAGTGCTGTCTCAATAGCATTGAGTTCAGTTCGGATTTCAGGGTATTGAGTAGCATTGGTCAGGACCTCCCTTTCTTCGCCCGAAGAGAGATTACCAAGCACATATTGCTCTAAAATTCCTGATGCTATGTATTCTTTTATATTCACTTGTTTTTAAAACGTTTCATCAATTTGCATTTATTAAAATTATTAACAATGTGATGATTAACTCGTTGCCAAGTATTCTTCTCAATTCTAAAATTGCTTTTCGTGTTCTCGATTTGAGTGTTCCTACGGGGATATTCAATTCCTTTGCCGCCTCTGAATGGCTGTAGCCTTGAAAGTATAATAGGTCTATAATTTCTGTATATTTTTTATCTAGACTATCAATAGTCTTGCGTAGCCCGGAATCTGCAATATGTGGAACGTGGGAGAGAGAACTATCGTTACCTACGTTGTCAGCAAGCATATCGGTTTTGTTATCTTGTTTGTATCGACTTGAACGCAGGGCGTCTTTAGAGGCATTCCGAGTGATTTGCGCGAGCCATGTGAATAATTTTCCTTTGTCGGAATCGTATTTATCAGAATTTTTCCATACCTTTATGAATACATCTTGAAGTACTTCTTGCGCAAGCACTTCTGAAAAAACAATTCGCAGAATGATACCATAAAGCGCAGGTGAATAATATTCGTGCAACAACACAATAGCTTCCTTGTCCCCCTGCTTGAGCAAAGCGACAATTTTATCCTCAATATTTGTATGCTTTTTATTCACTAAAATAGATGCTTGTCATTTTTCAGCAAAAATAGGTTTTTTTTGTGCAAAAAAAAATCCAATGTGAAATTTGTTTCGTAAGTTTCGTTATGTAAGGAACGAGACATAAATAAATTAAGTTTTTTGACGCCGTTATTTTTTTCTTTTTCGAGGCACGAAAACCGCGCATAGCTAAGTTACGCAAGGATTTTCATAACGAAGAATAAGGAGAAAAGAACAAGTTGAGAATATACATTTATTTTGTTCCTGATACTAATACACTGTTTCACAAATTTATTTACTTTTTTGAGTATTTCTTTTAAAATGACTCTTCACCAAAAAATCCTTAAATACAGTGAGTATTCGCGTCATTTTTGATTCGATTCATTTCAAAATAAACGTCAAAAAATGTAAATAAATTTATAAAACAGTGTACTAAGTGAAAGAAATTAAATAAGATGTCCCATAATGCAAAGTGTTTTTTTTGTCTAAGGCTTTTTTGAAAGCCGCATATTCCCGATAATTATCGGGAATATACGGTTTTTAAAAAATACTTAGACGAAAATTATAGGACATCTTATTTAATTTAATTTCTTTTATTAATTTTTTTTTAATACCTTTGGATGCTCAAAACAGCTGTCTTTATTTTTCAATATTAGACTTTTTTACAGTCAGTGTTCTTGAATAGAAAACAAATGAAACATGCGTAGAATGGACTGCCATTTAAAAGCTAAATAGTTCATTCTACTACTTCTACTACTTTAAATTTTGATAAAAAAATATATAAATAATGAAAAAGACCAAATTACTTCCACTACTTATCTTAGTCATTGGTTTAATGTCGAGTAATATCTACGCGCAAAGCGAGATGAAAAGAACGACCAAAGTTGCTGAATATAAAGCTTTCATACAAAAGAAAAAAGTAGAAAGCCAAGCCAACAAAGCCAAAGCTGCTACTCGTAAAGCTACCGGGACTAATCAACTCTCCGCTGAAAAAAAATCAATACTACAACAAAAACTCAGACCAAAAATAACTGCTCGAATGGAAGCGAAAAGAGCCGACAGAGCAGCCAAAAGCCAAGCAGCAACTGCCCGATTTAAAAACAGAAAGCAAACGCATTAATCAACTGTAAATGTAAACCGATAAACATTATGAATAAAACAAACACACAAAATAAAAAACTATCCGGTAGTTTGAGCGCGAAATTAGCTGCCTACTCTGGTGTGGCGGCAGCTTTCATTGCCTTCTCGCCCGACGCAAATGCTCAATGCGCAGCCGAAAGTGTTACGCCCAACGTACCCGGCAACTTTGAAAACGGCACTGTCACTCAAATAGACTTTGACGGCGACGGTGTAGTTGATTTCCTCATTGGTTCTTACAACCTGGTCACCAACTCCTCTACTCAAATTTGCAACGTAGATGGACCCACACCCGGGGACAATACTTATGTCAATGCCACCTGTGGCACCGTCCAACTCTCTTACAGTATTAAGCAATACTACGACCAGCAAGGTACGTTTGCTTTCAATTCTGTATATATGGATCCTTATGCCAACCTTGCCATTACCGTGCCCGTAGGTACGAGTGGTTCAGTATGTGCAGGAGCAGGCGTTGCCACAGCTTGTGGTATATATGGTCTTTACAGTAGCTATGCCAATAGCGTGGTTATCGCCAATTCTATCGTACAATCCATGTTATTCGATACGGCAACACCACCATGTTTTGTTAGTACGAACATTGTGTCTTCTAATCCCGGACCAGTCGGTCCTATGATGACTGCCTCCTTCCAAAGCAACCCGGGCGATGGCAATTTTGCTGCTGGACAAAACCACTTCATAGGTATAGAATTTCTTGCAGGAGATGGCAATAGATACCCCGGATGGATAGAAGTCATGGTTAGTGATGCAGGTACTATATCTGTTGTCAATACAGGTTATAATCCTACTGTTGGAGGCTGCATTGCCGTAGGGTCATGCGAAACCACGGCAGCTTGTATCAATGACTTAGGCTTATCTGCCGGTTCTTGCGATGATGCCGGAACTACGGGCGACGCTATTGAGACTAACGATGACGATACATTCGACCTTACTATAAACCCCGTAGGTGATAATACAACGGGAAATTATACCGTATCGGGCGATATTACCGCCAATGGTACTTATGGTACGCCACTCGTCATAACAGGATTACCTGCCGACGGTGCTACGCTCAACATTACTGTCGTTAGTAACGATAATCCAACCTGTACGCTGACTCAACAAGTCACTGCACCCAATGCTTGTTCATTCGTTAGTCAGGATGTACCAACTGTTGGAGAATGGGGATTAATCATACTAGCTTTAATGATGTCTATTACCGGAGTAGTTGGCATACGAAACAGCAAAGAACGCGAAGTACAAAAGGAATATAGTTGATTGATTTGTTTTGTAATTGAGTAATTGGATTATAGATTTTTCTAAGGTTTACTACATAGGAATACAAGGCATTTTAGGATGTTTTGTATTCATTTTAATTTTTTAAATATTTTTTTTTAAAAAAGGTTCTTTGACAATTTTTGCATTAAGGGATGAAAAAACAATAAAAACTATATCTTGACTTGTTCTTTTTCCTTTACACTTCGCCAAATCCTCCTTAAATAACCCGTTATTCGCGTCAAATTTGGCTCGTGTAAAGAAAAAATAACGGCGTGAAAATATAGCGTTTATTATTTTTCACTGACTACTCAGAATAAAATTAAAGATTTGTGTCTTGCGTGTTTCTCCCCAGCCCCTCCAAAAGGGGAGGTTCTTCACTTTGCGAAGAACTCTCGCATTAGTCTCCCCCTTTGGAGAGGTGACACAGACTTTCATCTCCCCCTTTGGAGAAGAGGGCTGGGGGGAGTAAAAGCCTGAAAAACTAATGTTCAAAAGGTTTTTAAAAAGAATAGACTCGCTAATTTCTCTTTTTGCAAAAATTGTTAAGAAACTAAAAAAGACGATATAATGTGTTTTTATTAAGTGAAAATATACACAACAAAAAATTAATGCAATTTTCTCCGCCCAATTACCAGATTTTTACGCCACAATCCAAAAGTGATTTTCCATGAACCAATTCAAATTAATTATTCTCATTGCGGTAGCGATGGCAGTAGCGGCATTTACCCTTTTTAAAGGAGAAAATACAAGCACAGATAGAGTGACCGCTATCAATTCTATACCCAAACTATTGGATAGAAATAAAGACCTGCAATCCGGTGCAGAGTGGATAGACCGTCAAAATATTTATGTTGCTAACCGCGATAAAATTGTAAATAAAGATGACCCAATGGCGCATTACAAACTCGCTGCGCTATTTGTTTCGGAAGCTCGAATCACGGGAGAACATGGTCATTACTATCCGGCAGCATTAGAAATTATTGAAAAACTATTACAGCAAAAAGACTTGGACAAAGACCTAAAATTTAGTGCTTTAGTACTCAAGTCGGGCATTTTACTTTCTTTGCATCAATTTGATAAAGCATTAGTAATCAGTAAAAAAACTATTGAAATAAACGATTACAATGCTCAGGCTTATGGTGTACTGGCAGATGCTTATGTAGAAATGGGAGATTATGAAAATGCCATTAAAGCCACCGAGCGTATGATGGATGTTCGACCCGATTTGAGGTCTTACTCTCGTGTGTCGTATCTGCGCGAAATACATGGCGACCCAAAAGGTGCTATCGAAATCATGCAACTCGCGGTACAGTCAGGCTATCCGGGACAAGAAGAAACCGCTTGGGCACAGCTCGCGCTCGGCGATTTGTACCGCCTTTACGGAAAGTCCGAAAACGCATTGGCAACTTACGAAGATATACTGACACACCGAGAAAATTACCCCTTTGCAACAGCCGCCATAGCCCAACTCAAATCTGACGAAGGCAAATACACCGAAGCCATACAATTACTGGAAGAAGCCATTGCAGTCATTCCTGAAATTGGTTTTTATATTCAACTTGCTGAAATATATAAAGTACAAGGGGAATCAGAAAAATTCGAGCAAATCATGACAGACATTGACGAGATGTTTGAAGACGACAGAAAAAGCGGACATAATATGGATTTGGATTATGCCAAAACCTTATTATCGCTGACAGATAGAGCCGACGAAGCCAAAAAATATTTAGATAATGAGTACCAAATGAGACCTCGAAATATTGAAGTTAATATAGCAATGGCAAAGTATTACCAAAAAACAGGTGATCCACAAAAAGCTAAACAACACCTTGAAGTTGCCTCAAGAACAAAATACAAACATCCTGATTTAATCAATTTACAGACTATTAATGGACAATAGCCAATGGACTTATTGACCAAAAACAATTAATTTTTATAAAAAAAATGAATATGAGAAAACTATTCCAAACCAAGTACTCCTTAAGTGCATTAGTGGTATTGTTCATGTGCTTTGGCTATTTTACAGCTACTGCATCGAGCCATAGAGAAGCACCACTCATTGCCAATGACCCTCTTGCGGATAACGTAGATGTTTACGCTTTTGTTAACCCTGACGATCCAAGCATGGTGACCCTCATTGCTACTTATGTACCGGGGCAATTACCGCATGGCGGACCAAATTATTATTCATTTGGAGAAAATATTGCTTACGAAATTCATGTTGACAATGACGCGACCATTCCTGGCGATGAAATTATCTACCGCTTCGTATTTCGTAAGGAAAACGAAGACCCTTCTACCTTTTTCCCCATTCGCTTGGGAGCAGAAAACTTAAAAACAACCTATAAAGCTTATAAAAGTACCAACAATGGTGCATCTTTCACTCGAATCATTAGCGGCGGTATCGTACCCCCACCTAATATCGGGGACCGTTCTATCGAATCGGCTATTGGTTTAGGAACGCCTTATGCGACTCTTTCCAACAGTGCCATTACGAATGCTTCTACAGGAGAACGCGTTTTTTGTGGAACTTCTGATGACCCGTTTTTCGTAGATTTGGGTGGTATTTTTGATCTAGGTGATGCACCGCGTGCAGGTGGTGAAGCACCAAGAGATGGATTGGCTTGTTATAACGTCAGTACGATTGCTATTCAAGTACCAATTGCAGATTTGCTCAAAGCAGGCGCACCCGCTACACCAACTAGTATTCTTGATAGTGACTATGTCATCGGAGTATGGGCATCTGCCAATCGTCGAAAAGTCAGAGTCCTTTCAGAACAAGGTGAAAGACACACCGGTGCTTGGGTACAAGTATCACGTTTGGGTATGCCTTTGACCAATGAAGTTGTCATTCCAATCGGACGCAAAGATTTTTGGAATGCTATAAGCCCGCATGATGAGTTTGCAGAAACTACGCTTGACCAATATTTCTACAATCCGGAACTCGCACTCTATATGGATGATGCTTTGTTCGGCGGCGCAGTACCTTCTTTTACACCATTACGCATACAACGCAACTCATTACAAGCATTTGATTTTGGTAATGGCAACGATGGACTCTTTCCGCTCAAAGGCTCTCCCGCAGTAGCTGGAACAGCACTTGATGATGCTATTTTTGGTACGCTATTATTGCCCGGAGCCGGACAACCGCGTTCGGTAGATTTGTGGCCTGCTTTTCATACAGGTGTTCCAAATTTTCCACCATACCAACTTGCTACCGGAAAAGGTGGCAACCCACTTGCAGTCGGTAAACCTTTTATTAATAATTTTTTACCAAATGGTGGCGATATGCTAAGACTCAATATGGCTGTACCGCCTACGGATAGAGATGACCCCGCTTTTAGCCATCTTGGACTCATACAAGCAGCAGTACTCGGACTTACTGACCCGACTTACAACACGACCACAGCCATACAATTTATTCCAAATATGGACGGTTTCCCCAACGGACGTAGATTGGAAGATGATGTAACACTCATCGAATTGCAGGCAGTAGCAGGTGTAGTACTGGCAGCTATAGGATTGTTTTATGATGATTATACTGCAGGCGATCCAAATCCGGTTACACAAGACCTCGTCGATGTACTCACCTATACCACAGGTGTAGAGTCTAATGATGTACCATTTAGAAATGCCTTCCCTTACGTTGCTCTACCGCGTAGCGGCGACGGACCTTGTAGTGGTGACCTTTATGTAGGTACACTTGGTCTTGTAAGTGATGATGAAGAAAACATTCCGCCTATAGAAGGACTGATAATGAATGCGCCTGTGGTCAATCAAGGTGTATATCAGGAAATCAAAGATGCTGTATTGAACCAACAAGCCGGTACTGCAATGAATGTATATGCTAATCCGGTCAGAGAGGATGTACTTCAAATGACTTATGAAGGTACTGAAAATGCTCAAGCTCAATTGTATATTTATAATACTTTGGGTACATTGGTGGCTAGACAAACCATCACATCTATGGTAGGCAATAACCAAATAAATGTTGATGTCAGCCAACTCTCGAATGGCGTGTATTTCATTAAAAAAGATAATGAACCGATTACGATACAACAAAAATTTGTGATTCAAAGATAGAATAATATTATAATGTTTAGGTATGTATCTGGCGGATAAAATGTCCGTCAGATATTTTTAAACATTCTTAAATGAATAGATTATCGAATCATCGGTAGTCCATTTTATAAAAAATATAGAACTTTTACAAGGATAAGCCTTCATAACTTCGGTTGTGAAGGCTTCTTTGAATTTAAATGTGTGGCTAAGTGAAAGAAATTAAATAATCTACCCTTCTGAATTGTTCTTTTTCTTATATGTTTCACTAAATCTTCCTTACGTAGCTCGGCTATGCGCGTCAAATTTAGTGAAAGAAAATAAATAACTTGCCCCATTATGCTTGTTCTTTTCCCTTCTAAAAAACACAAAAAATAGTTCCGTAGCTATGGCTATGCAACGATTTTTTGAATTCTTTAGAAGAAAAAATTACGGCGCATTATGGAACAATTTATTTAATTTCTTTCACTTAGCCAAACATATAAAAAAAATAACTTCTTCATTTGGGGTAGATTATTTTCTTCCTCTTCCCTTATCAATTAAAAACAGCATAAATGAAAAATACACTACTATACTTTCTAATTAGTTTTATCCATTGCATAAATGCGTATGCACAATGCCCGGAGGATATACTATTCCTTTCCCAACAGGAGTTAGATGATTTTGCGACGACATATCCCAATTGCACTCAAATAGAAGGCGATGTAGAGATAGGGATGTTTGGTATATCTTCGGACGTTGATAACCTCGAACCGCTCAACCAAATCACTACAATCGAAGGCAACTTGCGTATAGATTCTAATGATAATTTGAGTAACCTGAATGGCTTGGACAGCTTGAATGCTATCGGTGGTACGCTCAATATAGCCTATAATAATGCCTTAGTAGATTTGTCTGGTTTGGGTGCTATCACCGATATTGGTGGTGATTTGAGGTTACAATTCAATGCTGATTTAATAGACTTGAACGGACTGAATAATCTAAAAACCATAGGCGAGGATTTTTCCTTTTCCAATAATAATGCACTTAATAGCCTAAACGGATTGCAGCAACTCAATTCGATAGGTGGCGAATTGAGATTATTTAGTAATAATGTACTGACAGATTTGAGCGGATTAGAAGGGCTTGATTCGGTAGAGGGCAATTTTATTATTCAATTTAATCCGGCTATCGCGAGTTTGAACGGACTAAATAATATGAATACGATTGATGGAAATTGTATTATTCAGTTTAATGCCGCCCTGACTACACTGGCGGCATTGGAAAATCTGACCATGATTGACGGTTATCTGGACATAGATAATAATGCGATATTGACCAGCCTCACAGGCTTGGACAATATAGACCATACGAGCATCACCAATCTACAATTATTTGAAAATCCTATGCTCTCTATATGTGGTGTGCCGAGTGTTTGTGATTATCTGGAAGACACGGGAACTTACGAGATATACGACAATGCTTCGGGCTGCAATACTGCCGAGGAAACGGGTTGTCTTGTTGCGACTACGCAGGTGGAATATAGCTCATTTTCGATGTTTCCCAACCCGGCAAGGCATCAAATATATCTCCAATTGGAGAAAGAAACCAATGCCGTTCAAATTCGTATTATTAGCATTTCGGGCAAGGTCATGCACCAACAAATCATAGATAATTTAGGTGTTGCACCAGTTGCCTTCGAACTGGTAAGCTACCCACCCGGCATGTATTTTTTGAGTGTCGATGATGGTAAAGAATTGATTAGTAAACGTTTTGTGAAGCATTAATTTTAATATCAGGGAGAACGAAAGTTTGTTTTTTTCGTCTTCCTTAATACACTGTTTATTAAATTTCTTTATCTTCCAATGTGGTTTTAACCCATTGTATTTCACTGAAAATCAATGGGTTAAAACCACATTGGAAGATTCAAAAACACAAAGAAATTTAATCGACAGTGTACTTAAGTATCAGGAACCAAATAAATGTATATTCTCGACTTGTTCTCTTTCCTTTATACTTCACCAAGTTTTCCTTAAATGTAGTGAGTATTCGCGTCAAATTTGGTTCGTCTAAAGAAAAAATAATGACGCGAAGAATGTACATTTATTTAATTCCTGATACTTATATAAATTTTTGAATGGGAGATTCGCATTGGTCGGCAGACATCTTGAAGATATAACGGTATCCCACATCTTTTCGGGAGTGTGTACATGAGTTGGTGGTAGAACTGAATGAATTTTGTGTTTTGTGTGTCATTCTTAAAATAAAAGTATATATCAGGGTGACTTTTTAGCTCAATCATGAATATATGGTAAATACATTCATTCACGTAAAAAATAAATAATGAAAACATTACCATTCAACCTATTAACTATTCTACTGTTTTTTGCCGGTTCAACTTATGCCCAAAATCCGGTAGTACCTGATGCTTTATTCACAGAGGTAGATGAGATGCCTCGCTTTTCGGGGTGCGAAGATTTTTTAGGCACATTTGAAGAGAAGAAGCATTGTGCTGAAGTAAAACTGTTGGAATATATCTACGGTGGTCTCAGCTACCCTGCGGAAGCGCGAAAACTTGGTATTCAAGGTATAGCCGTCGTTAGTTTTATTATAGAAAAAGATGGCTCTGTGACTAGCCCTCGAATGTTACGTACTTTAGGCAGCGGTTGTGATGAAGAAATCATCCGTATTGTCAACACAATGCCTAAGTGGATTCCCGGTAAGCACGAAGGAGAGTCGGTGCGTGTACAATTCAATCTGCCGGTTCGATTCAAATTAGAAGAAGGAGACGCACCACTTCCTCCTGAGTTGAATATTCAAAACGCAAGCAATGTCAAGTTTCCTATGAAAATGGTAAGTTTTTATATACAAAACGGTACACCGCATGCCTACAACATCCAAACACCAACGGGTAGGACTGAATTATCGGCAAAATCGACCCAAAAGATTACTTGCAAATCAGGATATAAACTTATAGTTGCTAAAGGAACAAACAAAAAAATGGAGATAAAAGTGTCGGATAGTCTGGCATCAAAAGAAATCAACTTGAAAAAGACCCTGAAGGCTAAAAGCCTTGTTATCAATTGAGTTATTCAAGGTTACTAATGAAAAAGTTGGTGTAAGCCCCACATCTTTGAGATATGACCCTTTTTTCCTATGTTTGTAGAGACGATGTGTAAATTGAAGGAACTGGCTTTTCGGGTTTGGCTTTTCTTGATTTACTCCTCAAAAATGACTACTTTTGACAGAAATACAATACTGATAATCAGACAATGAAAAAAGCGAAACAATTAATACGGTTTGATTGGGCGATGAAAAAATTGCTTCGAAACAAAGCAAATTTTGATGTTTTGGAGGGATTTCTCAGTGAATTGCTGTCGGAAGATATAAGCATTAAACGGATTCTTGAAAGTGAGGGCAATAAAGATGAGAAAAACGACAAGTACAATCGCGTAGATATTTTTGTAGAGGACTCCAAGGGCGAACTTATCATCATTGAAGTTCAAAACAGCAAAGAATATGACTACTTCCACAGGATTTTGTACGGCACATCAAAGGTAATTACAGAATACATAGACGAAGGCGAGGAGTATGCAAAGGTCAAAAAAGTGATTTCGGTGACTATCGCCTACTTCGATTTGGGACAGGGAAAAGACTATGTTTATCATGGTACTACGCAGTTCAAGGGCATGCACAAGGGCGACCACCTCAACCTGGCAGAAGCACAGAAAAAAAACTATGCTGTAAACAATACACACGAAATTTATCCCGAATATTGGATAATCAAAGTCAGTAAATTCAATAATGTCATTCAGGACAAATTGGATGAGTGGATATATTTTTTGAAAAATAGCGAACTCCCCGAAAATCACACTGCAAAAGGTCTGTCAGAAGCAAAGGTAAAGTTAGATACCATGAAATTGACAGAAAAAGAAAAAGCCGCCTACAAAGCCTACCTCAAACGCCTAAGAGATATTGCCAGCGAACAACACACCAAAATGATAGATGCCAAAGAAATGATTGATAAGGCAGTTGAAAAGGCAAATGACCTCAAGGAAAAGCAAGCCGTACTTGGTTTAGCCGATGTTGGTGTGCCTACACCCAAAATAGCGCAAGGTCTTCAAATATCAGAAGATAAAGTCCGGCAAATCATCAAAGAAGCGCAAGAACAACAACAAAGCGTATAGTAAATAACTCACCCCCGCATACACATCGGCAAGCGATACACTCAAATCAAACTAAGGTATATCCAAGTTATCTTCCAAACTTTCCAATGTCGTCAAAGGTGCGTTCAGCACTTCTCTTTTCTGATGCTTCCATGACTTATTTTCTGCCAAAACAAAACAAAAATCACTACAATGGCTATTTTTGAACGCTTTTATTTGAATACAAAACGCCTCCGTAGCTTTGAAAAAATAAGCCTTTTTTCCTATATTTGCAGAGACGATGCGTAAATTGAGACTAACTTTTCAAGATAAATTTTCTTAGCGTAAAATATTATTTTTGTAAGTATGATAATAGCCAATCCAATATATGATGTAGTTTTCAAACGCTTAATGGAAAATGAGCGTATCGCGAAATTTTTGATAGGCACATTATTGAATCGAAAAATAAAAACGATTCAAGTCAGACCACAAGAATTTACGTATGAAAACGAATTAGCCGGATTGAGAATATTTCGATTAGACTTTATCGCTATTATAGAAACAAAAACAGGAGAAGAACGAAAAATACTCATTGAAATACAAAAGGCTTATGAAGAATTAGATTTGATGCGATTTAGAAATTACCTCGCCGAACAGTACAAGAAAAAAGATAACCTAAATGGAGAAGAACTCATTTTACCAATAACAACGATTTATATATTAGGATTTAAGCTGCCTGAAATAGAAAGTGCTTGCTTTCATATAGAACGTCAATACAAAGACTTGATAGACAATAAGATTTTAGATAAAAGGAACAGATTTATAGAGTCTTTGACGCATGATAGTTATGTTGTTCAGGTAAAGAAAATAGGAAAACGTTATCAATCAAAATTGGATAAATTACTAAGCGTTTTTGAGCAACGAAATTTCATAGGCGACAGTGAGATATTGAAGGATTATAATTACGATGTCGATTTGGCAGAAGTAAAATTAATGGCAGAATTATTATATCAAACCGGTGCAGATTCAGAAACCCGTAAACAAATCGCCGCAGAACAAGAAGCTTGGCGCAGTGTCAATGCTTTAATGGAGAATAAGGATAAAGCGTATAAAAAAGCACTCGAAGAAAAGGATAAAGCCATAGAGAAAAAAGATAAAGCAATCAAAGAAAAAGATAAATTAATTGAAGAATTGAAACGAAAGTTAGACGAAAAATAAATACTGTTCGTCAACTGATTAACCAAACTCTGAAATGAGTAATCCACTAAAAAAATACCCGCACACACATCGACAAGCGACATGCTCAAAGCTGCGTTCAGCACTTCTCTTTTCTGATGCTTTCATGACTTATTTTCTGCCAAAACAAAACAAAAATCACTACAATCGCTATTTTTGAACGCTTCTATTTGAATGCAAAACGTCTCCGTAGCTTTGAAAAATAAGCCTTTTTTCCTATATTTGCAGAGACGATGCGTAAATTGAGACTAACTTTTCAAGATAAATTTTCTTAGCGTAAAATGCCATTTTTTTAAGTATGATAATAGCCAATCCAATATATGATGTAGTTTTCAAACGCTTAATGGAAAATGAGCGTATCGCGAAATTTTTGATAGGCACATTATTGAATCGAAAAATAAAAGCGATTCAAGTCAGACCACAAGAATTTACGTATGAAAACGAATTAGCCGGATTGAGAATATTTCGATTAGATTTTATCGCTATTATAGAAACAAAAACAGGAGAAGAACGAAAAATACTCATTGAAATACAAAAGGCTTATGAAGAATTAGATTTGATGCGATTTAGAAATTACCTCGCCGAACAGTACAAGAAAAAAGATAACCTAAATGGAGAAGAACTCATTTTACCAATAACAACGATTTATATATTAGGATTTAAGCTGCCTGAAATAGAAAGTGCTTGCTTTCATATAGAACGTCAATACAAAGACTTGATAGACAATAAGATTTTAGATAAAAGGAACAGATTTATAGAGTCTTTGACGCATGATAGTTATGTTGTTCAGGTAAAGAAAATAGGAAAACGTTATCAATCAAAATTGGATAAATTACTAAGCGTTTTTGAGCAACGAAATTTCATAGGCGACAGTGAGATATTGAAGGATTATAATTACGATGTCGATTTGGCAGAAGTAAAATTAATGGCAGAATTATTATATCAAACCGGTGCAGATTCAGAAACCCGTAAACAAATCGCCGCAGAACAAGAAGCTTGGCGCAGTGTCAATGCTTTAATGGAGAATAAGGATAAAGCGTATAAAAAAGCACTCGAAGAAAAAGATAAAACCATAGAAGAAAAGGATAAATTGATTGAAGAATTGAAACGAAAGTTAGACGGAAAATAAATACTGTTCGTCAACTGATTAACCAAACTCTGAAATGGGTAATCCACTAAAAAAATACCCGCACACACATCCGCAAGCGACACACTCAAAGCTGCGTTCAGCACTCCTCTTTTCTGATGCTTCCATGACTTATTTTCTGCCAAAACAAAACAAAAATCACTACAATGGCTATTTTTGAACGCTTCTATTTGAATACAAAACGCCGCCGCAGCTTTGAAAAATAACGCCTTTTTTCCTGTATTTGCGGAGACGATGCGTAACTTTGAAGGGACTGGCTTTTCAGATTAGGTAAATTCTATATATTAACTTAGTTCAACTGACATCTTTACGAAATTATATTTTATTTTTTTTCGAGTAAATTGTTATTCTATTTAAATAACAACATAAAATCATTTTAAATGAGCCAATACAACAATGCGCTTGGGTACTTAATCGAATTAAGAGATGAAGTAAACACTTCTTGGTTTACAAAGATTTGCGACTTAGCAATAGATTCAGATGATGCTTCTATTTCTCCAGACGAATTAGAAAAAACTATAACAATTTTTACAGAGGGAAGTGATTATGAAAGTGAATTCAATGTAAATTATGTTTCAGGAACTCCTGCGACTACAACAGTATTAAATCCAATATCAAAGCTAAAAAAAATATGTAATTTTAGAAATTTTAAAAAACTTTCTCATGACCTTGAGGTGTCATTTGACAACAGAATAACAATTATTTTTGGCTCAAATGGATCTGGTAAATCAAGTATTTGTGAAGCAATTAAAATACTGGGCACTTCAAATATACCTAATGCACCGTTAAATAATCTAAAAGAAAACTTAAATTATGACCCAACTTTTTCCTATAAATTCGATTCTGACTCTAATGAGTCTGTTTGGGTAGAATCAGAGGGGTTTGGGCTACATAGTGACAGAATTAAATTTTTCGATTCTAAGATTGCAGTTAGGCTTATACAAGATCCAGTTAATATTGAACAAAATATTGAAATAACTCCTTTTAAATTACACATATTTGAATACGTTAGAAGTTATGTCAAACAGTTTCAAAACCAAATAGAGATTTTAATTAGCCACCAAAACCAATTAGTTTTACCACAGTTGGATCTAATTGAAGAAGCGTTAATAAATTTAGAGGTTTCACAAAACATTTTTCTTGTTAATCTAATCAAAACTGGTAAAATTGAGGATATCAACAATTTTTTAACGCAAATTAAAATAGAGGATTATGCTACTAAAATTTCTCAAAAAGCAAATGAGATAAAAGAAATTCATAAGCTATCCACAGAGGCAGGAGTAAATACATTAAAATCCGAAATTAGAGAATTGAATAACTGGTTAAAGTATACGTCTCAATATAATTTATTATTGAAACAGCTAAATCTCAGCGAGGCTAAAAGGTTATGTGAAGCTAAACAACGATTAACCGCCGAACATGAAATCCTACTTTCTAAAATTTCAGGTACTTCAGCACAAATAGAGGAATTTAGATTGTTTTTAGAATCATCAAAAGATATTTTTGATTATAATAATCCAGCGAGCAACTGTCCATTCTGTCGCCAAGAATTGAATGAAAAATCAATTGAAGTAATTGAACAGTATAAAGCGTTTTTGTTTAGCAAAACAGAAAAAGAACTAAAAAAAGTAAATGAAGATTTAAACCAGATACTCTCTAAGTTTTCAAAATTTCGAGTTTTCGACTTTGAACAAATAGAACAGAATATAGAAGTCATACCAAATAAAATCAATAATCCTGTAGTAGAATTATTGACAAAGATAAAATCCGAAATTCCAAAAATTGAATCCGATTTTAGAAATAGTACAAAGAGTAATTATCAAATTGAGGTAGGTGAAATTGAAAATAAAATAAGTTTGGTTACTGAAATATTAAACAAGAAAAAATCATTACTCGAAATTTCAACTACTGATAAAAGTAAATTAGACTTACAATTAAGTGTATTAAATCTTGATTTAGAATTATTGAATAAAAAGAAATATGTGATTCAAAATGAAAGCGCAATCATACAGCTAACTAAAGATTTTCTACTAGTAAATCAATTAAGACAAAAATTTAAAAGTGTATCATTTACAGGACTCTATCAAAAAATTACCAATAAAGCAAAACATGCACACACAGATTTAATTGTATCAGGGTTTTCAGATATTCTCAATAACGAATATGAAAGTCTTACAGAAAGATCTATGACCAATTTAGGAGTTAATTTAACTAACAAAGGAAGAGAGGCATCTATAATGCTAAATCCAACAGTTGGTGATAATCCCATAAAGATTGTTCTTAGTGAAGGAGAACTAAAAATCCATGCTTTAGCTCTTTTCTTCTGTGAATTATCTAAGTCAAATGAAGATATTGTAGTAATTGATGATCCTGTAACAAGTCTTGATTACAATTATGTTGCGAATTTTGTTAATAGACTTAGAGACTATATACTATCTAATGAGAAACAAATAATCCTATTTACACATGATTGGGCATTTTTTGAACAGCTTAGAGACCAATTCAACAATGCAAATTTAAATCAAGATGTGAAAATCATGGAAAATTGTGCATTATGCAGGGGTTTTCTAGAAAACTTAGATCACTTAAAAAGTGAAATAGAGGTATATTTAGTAAAACATATATTAACAAAATCTGAAAAAAGAGAAGTTGCAGGTATTATGAGAGTTCTAATTGAAGCAATTGTTAATGAGCGTGTATTCAATAAATTGAAGTATAGGTATAAAAGGGCATATTTTCAATTATCGAATTTCAAGTCTCTTGAAAAGGTCGTTCCATTACAAGGAACAGAGGCACAAGAATTAAAAGATTTATACAAAAAATTAAGCCCCTTCGAACATGATGATGAAACTCTATGGTTTACTAATACTGATGTTAATCAACTGCAAACAAGGTATGACAAAATAAAACAAATAGAAATCGGTATTAAAAATAGGAGGCCATAAATTTAAAAAGAAAACGATATAAAATAAATAAGCCCTCATAAAGCACTGAAGCCAATATTATTTAACCACCACCTCATCCACAAAAACCCAACACTTCCCCCCGGCACCTTTATGAAAAGTCGGACACACCCCCCGATTCTTAGCCACCATCTTCACATACCGCGCTTTCCGGGAAGTTTTCACCCCAAAATCTTTGATAATTGAGCCTTGTTCTTTGGGTGAAATATCATTCACCACCTTACCGGCAGATTTAAATTTCTTACCATTTTTGGAAGTAAAAAACTCCACTTCCAGCGGCATAAAAATCCATGAATTTTCATCCTGAATAAAGCCCGCTGACAGGTCAGACACCGCTTGTTTTTTTCCTAAATCCACCACAGCCACCAAGTCGATACCATGATAACCTTGCCATGTACCTGTCCGGTAATCATTGCCACCACGAATATAATCCACCAAAGCCATATCGCCTCCGGCGGAATAGTGGTCAGCGTATTTAGAGTACAATTTTATGTCCCGAAACTCTGCCATTTTAAAAAACTCCGAACTTGCTTTTTTGCTGTCTATCGCGCCGCGTTTTGTTGCCCATACGGTTAGTTTAGCATCTTCTGTGATGTCGAATGGCGCATCGTAAGACATTGGTTTTCCACCATTTAGCGTATAAAAAATATTCGCATCCGGTGTCACGCAGCCCAGCGTGATTTTCGTCGAATTAGGAAAGGCCTTATCGCCCGTCACCACTGCGGGAATCGCTACGACTTCTTTGCTTTCAATCTTCGTCATCGGACGGTCTGCGGGGGATTTTCCGTAATTTGGATTTGGTTTCGCGCCCATATCGAAAGCCAAGTCACCGCCTTGCATGATGTGTTGGTGCGTGATGTAGGTCGGCGTATGTGGGGCATCATTCAGCGTGGCAGATTGTATATAAACATCCTCGCTTTGCCCCTCGGCGGTCACGCTAAAAGCCTTGCCATTTTCCAGATGAATCGTCACCTTATCCAGCCACGGCGACCCAATCGCATACTGCACACTCCCCGGCGCAACGGGATAAAAACCCATCGCACTCATCACCAGCCAAGCCGACATTTGCCCGCAGTCCTCATTGCCCGACAAACCATCTGGCGCATTGCTGTACATTTCATTCATAATGCGCTGCACGTAGGCTTGCGTCTTATGCGCCTTGCCCACATAATTGTACAGATACGCAATGTGATGACTCGGCTCATTGCCATGCGCGTACTGCCCGATAAGCCCCGTGATGTCGGCTTGGTCGCGCCCCGTACTTTTGGCATCTGTCGTAAAAATCGCGTCTAGATGCGCCTCCAATTTCGCGGCACCACCGAGCGCGTCCATCCAACCCGCGATGTCCTGCGGCACGTAGTAACCGTACCAACCTGTGCGATTGAAATGCGTTAGTTCAAAAGGTACGTTAGTACCGTTCCCGTTTGTAGTAAAATAGTTCCCAAAACCTCCAAAGCTCCGTAGGAGCGACACCGTTTGTACGCGAAATGGTGTCGGTACTACGTACCTTAATTGGTTTTTGCTTAAATCTTACTACAAACGGGGTCAATGCTAACGCATCTTGGATAATTAAAGCCGAAATTTATGGCTAACTATTTCAATCGCACAGCTCGACTTTCATCTTCAACGGTGATTTTGGAGAGTTGTTTTTCCCATTTCGCTTGACCTGTTTTTTTAGTCGTGTCAAAATCCCAATTCGCAAATTCCGCGTCCAGATTTTTCCTTGCGCCCTCAATATCTACTGCCGAAATTGCGGTTTGTACCATCAGTTCGCTCTCCGTTTCACCAAAATTCAGCGCGGCTTTTATTGCCGTATCTTTTCATCCCTAAAACAGTATATTTATTCAGTTAGAAGTACAAGTTCTTCTATTTTCTCTTCTAGCCATGAGCGTTCTATCAACGGCGCAATCTCGGCGAGGTCTTGTTGAAGGGATTGGAAATTAGCTTTTGTGACCGATTCATCGTAGAGCAATTTCTTTTTACGATTCAAGATACGCCTGAAAAAATTGGTGAAATTGCTATACAACAGACGGGTACTTTCCGCCATATTTTTGTTGTTGCCTTCGAGCAGATATTGGCGCAAGGCTTCCATCTCGTAATTAATCTGATGAGTATCGACATTACTAAAAGTTATATCATTTTTATCATAATATATTTTTATGTATAGTATTTTGAATTGTATAAAATAGGTAAAATCTTCGCTCGTATGTATGCCTCCGAGATATGCTTGCGCCTTATCAAATTTGTGGTCATGAAAACTGACCAGTGCATGATAGTAATTCACAAAGACATCTTTCACATTCGGATTCAATAAATCTTTATGTGTTTGGAAAAATGTATTGAGCCAATCCATTTTACCTAGTTCAAGTGCTGTTTTGACAACGTGTACAAACTGGTGTTCGGAAAAATAAATCCCTGACGTCCAGCACTTTAATTCAATTCCTTTATCAAATAAATCAAAACGCTCTTGTACGAATTCATGCTTACCTTCGCGTACTTTTCCGATGGTATAATTGGAAATAAAATTAAACAGATAACGAATATCCGTCAATTCAAAGCAATCTAAATGAGTAAACAGATAATTTTTCAGGTCATAATAATCTTTAGTATTGCCCGCTTCAAGTAATTTCAACAGGGTATAATATACCCGAATAGGCGGCACTTCGGTATCGACATCGGAGACTTCGAGATATGATTTTATGTATTTCAAAAAAGGGTATTCATACCCAACTTTCAAAATTTTCTCCCGATTAATAGCCACGCAATAATACAATAGACTTTTGCTTAGGAAAGCCTGTCGCAGATTTTCTATGACCAATTGCAAGCCTGAATCTAAGCTTCGGTTTTGATAGATATTTTGTAAAAAATAATCCAATTCAGTCAGATCAAGAGCACGTTCATAGTGTAGAATATTCCGAATAGGAGATGCCATAAGGTCTGTTTTGGTTTTATGAAGAAGAGGAGGAATGAAAGCATATATTTTTTTGACGAACATTGCGTCCATAGTGTTTTGCATAGCCCTAATGTCATCCGTTCGTATGTATTGCCACATCAAAAAATCTTGAATCTGTGTATTGAGTAGGTGCATGGTTTGTTGGAGTTGTTTTTTATGGTGCGGAGTGATATTATTTTGACGGGAGGCACTTTGTAATACTCCGATTGTCTTCAAAAGTACGTAAGCATTAATTGTATTTTCTTTTTTCAAATACTTCGATTTGATACATTCATAGAGTTGAATTACCTTTTCGGACTTATTATGTACCGGAGATTGTAGCCACAAACCCAATTGTTTGAGCTCCTTTTTATCTAACTGACGAAGTAATACCAGAGTTTTTGAACTATTTAATTCAATATTTTGAGCCATTCTGTTAGATTAAATTTTTGATTAATACAATTTGATAAGTTATTTACTTTGAGGCTTTTAAAAAATAAAAAATATTACAATAATACGTTTTTTCTTTTAAAATAAAAGAATGAACTTAAAAAATCTACCTTTTATTGCATCCAAGTATAGCTTATCTTTGTAACATCAATACAACAACAATCATTTTTAAAACCTTTTTTAAAGAAATTATTATGAAAACGACAATCAAATTTTTCGCAGCCCTATTGATTTTTTTCACAGCAAATATATTACAAGCACAGAATACACCCAACGAATGTGTAGAGATAGATATGCAAGTGGTATATAGTGATAATGATGACAACAAAGTGGCTTGTTATGATGTATATGTTTATACTTCGGAGACAGTTGATGCCATACATATAGATGGAAGTGACAGTGACTGTACCAATACAGATGTATGTATACGCACACTATGCTTCCCAAGAGCGAGCGAGGCTTACGAAGTATTTATAGATAGCCAAATATCCTCTGATGACAATCAAAATTGCAAAAGTTCGCATGGCTCTGTCGTAACGATTGCTCCTTAAGTAGTGGGACAAAAATAGGCTTACAATTTTGACGTGGTTATTTTTTCGATATTTTTTCTTACAAAAACCGCACATAGCCTACGCTACGTAAGGATTTTTGTAGTGAAAAATAGCGGAAAAAGAAACCGTCAAAAAGTAAGGATATTTTTGTCTCACTACTTAAGTGAAAGAAAATAAATAACTTGCCCCATTATGCTCGTTCTTTTCCCTTCTAAAAAACACAAAAAATAGTTCCGTAGCTATGGCTATGCAGCGATTTTTTGAATGCTTTAGAAGAAAAAATTACGGCGCATTATGGAACAATTTATTTAATTTCTTTCACTAACAGCCTCATCATTTTCCACAAAATATTTTGGGAGTTAATTCAAGTTATCTGTAAGGGAAGAAAAAGAACAATTCAGACGGGTAGATTATTTTTTTCGTCTTCCCTAACTTAAATTATACTCCCCGAACCTTCCATGCAACATTTTAATGGCAACCAAAAAAACCTTGTTCTTTCATGAAGGCACAAGTAGATTTACCGTACCCTTATTAATGAAAAATAAAAATATACTTTTTATTAAAATAAAATAATTTTCATCATACTCAAAATTACAGTCAGCCGCAGAATTATAAAGATATAGTGATATACCTGCCATCAAATCGGCGCATATATTAGGCAACAATTAAACACAATAAAAAGTCTCCCGAAAAGTAAATTTGATTGTTGTTGGAAAGCGGGACATTCTTAATAGGGCAATGTCCCGCTCCATTCCTCAAAATCATTTTTAAATTAAATTATTTCTTAACAATCAAATCATCTACTATGAACACTTTAAAATTTACAGCTTACAGCCTCATTACAGCATTGATGATGACATTTTTTATGACCTCTTGTGAGCAGGAAAATATCGTTGATTTTAATACCACTCAAATATTAAATGAAAGTGAAAATAAATTATTCACAAGTCTCGAAGAACTTATGGATTTTGAACAAGCTATACAAAATATTAAAGATGAAGTTGTTATAAACATTTCGCAGGATTTGGCAGCACAAATATCCAATAATGAGGTTTCTGAAGCCACACTAAGAAGCAATTGCGAACTTCTGGACGAGCAAGTTGAAATTGGGCGTATTGATGCTACTGTACATTCATTCACCCCCAATAATGCTGTATGGAACGCTGTACAATACAAGCTCAATTACCCTAACCGAGATTGGATACGTTCTGATAATAATTACGACACTTACCCTGCAATAGAACTTACCTCACTAATTCCCGACTGCGAGTATGCGTACAAAGTTCGTACTTTATGTCCACCTTGCTGTGGAAGCAGCTACCATTCGCTAAAAATTAGTGATACAAAGTATTTTACAACATATCCGTGATATATATCTTCAGGTCTTAGATCAACAATTAGAAAGAGATAGAATCTTAAAATCATTTTCCAACAATCAAATCATTTACTATGAACACTTTAAAATTAAATTTCACAGCCTACACCTTCATTGCTACATTGATGATGGCGATTTTCATCACATCCTGCCAGCAGGAGGATTTGAGTACCTTACCAACGGATAATCTCTCCGAGACAGAGCTAAGAAATTGTACCCCTCAAGCCCCCAATAAAAATGTAGCCATTTCCTATATAAATAATTTAGCATTAGAAATTCAAGAAAGAAATGCTAACCGCCCCTCCAATATCTCCGGTTTTTATGATAGCTATGCCAATTATCTTGAAGATGTATTGTGCTTGGAGCAATCTGGTATAGATATAAATTGGATTAATACAGAATGTTCTTACAACGGTCCAAATTCGGGTAGCTGCCCGGTATATACAGTCGGAGCTTTACAACGACTCAAGTGTGATATAAAAGCATTTGATAGCAATTCGTCCTGTGCCAACGCACGTAGTTTGCAAATAAGATTTGTTGATTACATCAAAACGCTCAATATCTGCTTCGATATCGGTCTAAAAGAAGAAGACTACGCCAATTCCCTCAGACTACCACCATGTGAAAACTATGACTATTGATAAAAAGAAACTTTTCATCCCCACAAAAAAAGTTTTTATGAGTGCTTCAGGGAGGGGAGGAAGTTAACATTGCTTCCTCTCCATTTTTTAGAAAGGCACAGAAAAGATATAAAAAATGTCCTGTCCTGAAATAGCGATACAGGATTAATTAGTGTCTGACCGAAAACTCATTACTGACTGACAATCAGTTATTTGTGACGTTTTTTGACTGCGAATAATTTTCGAACATTTATAAATAATTGCACCATAATATCTTTTACGATACATAAAGGTGGTTATAACCACGATTTAAGCAAAATCATTGAAATTAGACTGAAATTATTCGCATTCGAAAAAACCTTGTAACTTAATGATAACCAGTAGGTTCAGAGTTTTCGGTCAGACACTAATTATAAAAAAAGTTTTAAAAATTAAGGTTCTTCGACAAATCCAGTGATTAATACATTTATTTTGTTCCTGATACATAGGATATTTTACCAGCAAATCGTCCAATTGTTTGCTCTCTTCTGTTTTGAGTTGACTATACTCTTTGAAAAATATCCACTTATTTATTTTATTTATTGTTCCGCCTTCTTTTCTTCCAAAACACTTACGAATGCTGTCAAATGCTGATATTACATACAACAAATCTCCTGTATCTAAATCAATGAAGCAGGTAATATAGGCATGACCTTTCTTTTTCGAGGTCTCATCAAATCCAATTCTTCTGACCTTGCTTCTGTCTATTTCATTCAAGCAAATTTCCTTAGCATAAGCGTGAATTATCCGCCACAATCGTTGAGGATAAATAGCTAATTGACGCGCGACTTCTGCAACACAGCCATGAATTTTCACCAATTCTAAAGCAAATTTTTCAAATAACAGCGTGAGTCCTGGACCCGATTTAGCCCAACTGACCTCTAATGTCTTCTTTTCCGCTACTTTTATCTTCATATTTGAGAACTCGACAATGAATATAGCAGGGATATTGAAAAAGATTCAAGTGTCGCCAACTCCTATCTGCGTAATCTTTTATTACAATAAGTAGTGAGACAAAAATAGGCTTACAATTTTGACGTGGTTATTTTTTCGATATTTTTTCTTACAAAAACCGCACATAGCCTACGCTACGTAAGGATTTTTGTAGGGAAAAATAGCGGAAAAAGAAACCGTCAAA
>Ga0209185_1000780_pt1 | contig 32785 bp, 27 predicted proteins | sample SidtaG_2_FD_187425 | JGI IMG/M metagenome (GOLD analysis project Ga0209185, IMG submission 187425) | Marine algal microbial communities from Sidmouth, United Kingdom - Sidmouth_Asex2 metaG (SPAdes) (version 2) | ecosystem: Host-associated > Algae > Red algae > Unclassified | place: Sidmouth... | reverse complement strand
CAGCAGGCTATGACTGACGGTCAAAGCCATAGCGCACAAAATTCATATTTTGGCCTCTCAACAGATACTCAAATTCAATCAAATCCCTATAGCTCGGATTACGCAGAAGCCCAATCCATTGTTGAATCGGCAGAATACGCACCTACACACGCGCCTGCACGCGTTTATAATATGGCACATACGTCAACCGCACCTAGCGCGCCCGCTGCAGGCAATTATGATCCCGTATTAGCCCGCGCCCTTGATACAAATGCAAAAATTCCGTCTTCCGCAGAAAGCTTCGATCCTTATATTTTATCTCGCGCTGAACCGTCTCAGATGTTGCCTGCACACATGCCAAATGAATATGTTGGCGGCGATGCAGAGCTGCCATATGAGAACCCGGCATATGCAGATCCAAATTATAATACGCAAAATTCAAATACGGAATACGCGCAAGAACCATCCATGGAACGGTCGCGTCCGGGTGGATTTGAAAAAAAGACTAAATCTGTTAAAGTTCCGAGCTTAAAGCTTCCTGCTTTTACAAAACAGAATAAACGCACATTAGGATTAGCTGTCGGCATTACGGCTGTTAGCTTGATCGGGATTAAGCTAATGACGGCAGATCCGACTGTATCCAATGCTGCGAAAGCGCCGTCTGCAACCCTGCCGACGCAACAAACCCAAACACCTGATGCCCTCGCATCCGCAGGCACTCAGACGCCTGCAACTGTTGAAACAATTGGAAACTATGCGGACAATAAAGGCATAACGACAGATGGCACGACCGCAAATTATTCTGATCTAGAGGGCGCCGCCAAGTCCGGCAATCCAATCGCAGAATTCCAACTGGGTCTGTCTTATTTACAAAATGGACGCACAGAAGACGCCCTTAAATATATTCGCATGTCATCTGATAACGGATTGGCTGCCGCGCAATATAGACTCGCGAAATTATACGAAGTCGGTGAAGGCGTGACAGAAGACGCTGTCATGGCGCGCACATTGACTGAGCGCGCGGCACGGTCTGGCAATCGCATCGCCATGCATGATCTCGCGCTGTATTACGCAGAAGGTCGCGGCGGAATTGATCTGGATATGGTCACGGCTGCAAAATGGTTTGAAAAAGCGGCTGAGCGCGGCGTTGTCGACTCACAGTTTAATTTGGGTGTCTTGTTTGAATCAGGTCAAGGACTGCCACAAAACCTTACGGACGCTTTCGTCTGGTACTCTATTGCCGCCAAGCAAGGCGATCAACTCGCGGCCCAACGCATAGATGTCCTTCAGTCACAGCTCTCGCCTGAGCTAAAAACTTCCGCTCGGGTCAGAATTAAAGACTTTAAGCCCGCCATGATTGACAAAGAAGCCAATGGTATTTTTGAAAACCTACCTTGGGCAACCAAGTCCGATAAAACAGCGCAAAATGACCAAATAGAGCTCGCACAAAACCTGTTACAAGACCTTGGTTATGATGCCGGCACGCCAGACGGCGCAATGGGGCCTCGGACCCGCACCGCTATAATGAGTTTCGAGAAATCAAATAATATGCCCGAAACAGGACGCGTATCTGTCGAGCTGATTGACCGCCTCTCTCTGGCGGCAGGCGCATAACGCTCTCAATAAGGCCTTACAGCTTTTAAATTCCAGATTTCGGAGGCTTCTTAAACTCTAATAATTTGCGTGTAACGCAGGCTTTAACTGTAGTTTATCGAAATACACCTCAAATAATATTTGCAAAAGCCTGAACCGTCTTGCTAAGTACGCCCCATATTGATCACCGGGGGGCCTCAAATGGACATTTTAGCACTTATACAAAAGACGTCGGCGCAATTGCCCGAACTCGCACTCACATATGGCCCAAAGATTGTCATCGCATTTTTGATTGTTGTGATCGGACGTATGATTGTTCGCAAACTCTCCAGTAAAACAGTCACAGCCAGCCAGAAAATCCCTAATATTGATTTGACCCTCGCGCGGTTCTTTGGATCCATGGTGCTTATTACAGGCACATTATTTGTGTTCGTAATGGCGCTTTCAGCCCTCAGCGTGAACTTAGCTTTCATCGCGACAATTGTCGGCGCGCTTGTCCTTGCACTGGGCTTTGCCTTGCAAGAGAGCCTTGGCGACTTAGCCGCAGGTGTGATGCTCGCCTTTTTCCGCCCATATAAAGCAGGCGACGAAGTTCAGATTAACGGCGAACGTGGCAAAGTAAAATCTCTGGACATTTTCTCAACGACGCTCGTGACCGTTGATAATATCGAAATGGTGGTCGGAAACGGCGACGCCTTTGGCAATATTATTAAAAACTATAACGGCTATGGCGACCTCCGCCTCGATATGGATTTCGGGGTGAGCTATGACGCGGATCTGGACGCGGCGATTAATGCGATAAAATCCGTCGCCGCTGGCGACGTGCGTATTCACCAAGACCCCGGCCCATGGGCGAAAGTTACAACACTCGGCGACTCGGCGGTCACGATACAATTACGACTCTGGTGTGACGCGGATAATTACCGCGCGATAAAAATGGATATCTCGCAACGCGTAAAATCGGCTTTAGATAAAGCGGGCATAGAAATTCCGTACGAACACTGCATGATTATTCCAATGAAGGCGAAATAAGATGGCCCAAGATGCACAAACTCCCGCAGCCACTGGCACGGCTCCAGACGCTACACCTTTTAAGCTCGACCTCTCTGCAGACGGCCTTGCGAATTTAACACAAACGGCAATTGAAAAATCACTGTTTTACCTGCCCAAAATCATAGTCGCCTTTATCGTGCTCTGGATTGGATTTGTGATCGCGCGCAAAGTCTTTAATTTCATTCAAGCCAAAGCCTCTAACAGTGCCAGTGTAGATACGACGCTGGGAAAACTCGCCGCAACCACGGCCCGTTACGGAATTATCCTAGCGGCCCTATTGATTGCAGTGTCTATTTTAGGGGCAAAAGTTGCCTCGATTATGGGTATATTTGCGGCCATGACCCTTGCCATTGGCCTCGCTTTGCAAGGCTCTATGAGTAATGTCGCCGCGGGTCTTTTACTGATTATCCTGCGCCCATACAAAGTCGGAGATTTCGTCGAAGTCGCAGGCGAAGAAGGCACGGTTGAAGACATGAATATCTTTACGACCACCCTCCGCAGTCTTGATAATATTCAAATCATTGTTTCAAACGGTGAGGCGCGTTCAAACACAATAAAGAACTTAACCTCGCTCGGCCGTCGCCGCGTCGATGTTGATTTCGGCATTGATTACGGAGACGATATTGATACAGCCATTGGCATTATAAAAACGGTCGCAGGCAAAGATGGCCGCGTTCTATCTGATCCCGAAGGCCCTTGGGCGAAAGTCGCATGCTTGAACGATAGTTCTGTCGATATTCAAATGCGCGTCTGGTGTAAGCCAGAAGATTATTGGGATGTCCGTTTTGATTTGATTAAATCTGTCAAAGAAGCCTTTGACAAAGGTGGTATTTCAATCCCGTACCCACATGTGGTCGAGATCGAAAAGTAACCCTGAAAAGACCTATCATGTCTAAAATAGACATAATTCACGCCAAATCTCTAGCCGATATTCAATCGGCTAAAGACATTATGTTAAAGTATATAAAGTTCATCGAACGCGAACTCGGCGAAACCCTGACCTTTCAAGGCACAGACACTGAGTTCGCAAATTTTCCCAATAGCTATGACGTGCTGCTGCTCGCGAAAGTCGACGGAAAACCTGCGGGCGCTTGCGCGGTCAAACCGTTTAATACAGGCATATGCGAACTTAAGCGGCTCTACGCCCTGCCCGAATTTCGAGGTCACAAACTGGGCCTTAAACTCACCGTGGAAAGCCTAAGACGCGCCAAAGCGCTCGGCTATAGCGAGATGTATCTGGACACAAATCCAGACCTTACCCACGCCAATGCGCTCTATGAGCGCCTTGGGTTTGTAGACATTGAAAAATATTACGACAATCCGCTCGTCTGTTCACGCTATATGGCGCGGGCGGTTTAGGGAGGACGCCCAAGCCCTATTTCACATCCGCTGGCCGAAGCGCTACGCCTTCGCTCCTAGGGTCTGCGCCGCCGATCAATGTCCCGTCTGGCAATTTGCGGATAATCTGTATCCCACTGCGCTCACCTTGCGATCGAATGACGTTGTGCCCCATGGCTTCTAGGCCGTCGACAATATCACCGTCCATCAAGTTTTCTTCGAGGCGGACTTTACCATTTCGCGCAATAACATTGGGCAGAGACGCAGCTTCTTGCGGCGTCAGTCCCCAATCCAAAATACCGACAATCGTTTTCGTCGTATAGGCAATGATTGAATTTCCGCCCGGTGAACCCGACGTCAGCAAGAATTGCTTGTTCTTATCAAACACAATCGCAGGCGACATGCTAGAACGGGGACGTTTTCCCGCCGCAGGCGCGTTCGCGAGCGGCAAGCCGTTTTCATCGACACTTTTGAAAGAGAAATCTGTCAGCTGATTATTTAGGATAAAGCCATGCGCCATACGCTGACTACCAAAAACAGATTCAACCGTTGTTGTCATAGACACCGTCAGGCCGTCTTTATCCACGATTGTAAAATGCGAAGTTCCGGGGTTATCGGGCGTCGCGTCTTGGCCTGCAATGCCGTGATCGCCCGCTTTCACATCGACCATGGCCCTATCCTTTTTAATCAAGCCCGCACGCGATTTTAAATAATCTTGGTTGAGCATGCTATCCAAAGGCACTTTAACGAACGCCTCATCTCCGACATATTTATCGCGGTCCGCATAACCGAGGAAGCTTGCCTCGATGAAGTGATGATAGCCTTGCAGGCTTGGCCCCATCGCGGCCATATCAAAGTTTTGCAATACACCCAGAATGGACTGCACCGCCACACCGCCGCTTGACGGTGGACGCGCGCCGCACACTGTATATTCGCGGTAAGGCGAACACAGGGCAGGTTTTTTCGTAGGCTGATATTTTGCCATATCAGAGAGGGATAGCGTACCGGGACGCGGTTCTTCGCGGATTGCGGTAATGATCGCTTCGGCCACAGGGCCTTCGAGCATGGCACGGGGGTTCACTTGCAAGGCGCGCAAGGCGTCTGCATATTTCGGATTGTCGCGAACATAGCCCACAGGGATCGGAGTCTCGCCGTCTTCTAAGAAGAAATATTCGCGCGGCTCTTTTTGGTTCTTAAGCGCATATTTGCCCATACGGTCAATCGCGTTAAACAGACGCGGCGTGACGGCAAAACCCTCTTCGGCAATCCGAATACCCGGTTCCATTTGCGGGCCCCACGGCAATTTACCGTAATCCTGATGCACACGGTTTAACATGGCCATTGCGCCAGGTGTGCCCGTCGATTTCCCAGAGGCTATTCCGTCGAAATATTTGATAGGGTCGCCGTTTTCGTCTTGAAAAAGATTTGCTTTAATATCGGCAGGTGCCATTTCGCGTCCATCATACGCCCAAACATCGCCCGATTTATTGTCATACAAAATCAGAAACGCACCGCCTGCAATGCCTGAACTTTGCGGCTCCACAAGACCTAAAACGGTCTGCACCGCAACGGCCGCGTCAACGGCAGAACCGCCTTGTTCTAAAATCTCAAGTCCCGCTTTAACCGCTAACGGGTTTGCCGCCGCGACCATAGCCGACGCCGCAGGCGGCGTCACCGCCATACGAGGGGCGACCATTTTTATATCCGCAAGTTTTGCAGAGGTTTTCGCGTCACTGGCTGAATCAATATCTGAACTGCTCGGTGCCTTACACGCCCCTAAGCTTAAAACTGTGCCCATAAGTAAAAGCGTTGCGTATTTCATGTTCAAGCTCCAAAAATTTGAGTGCACAATACGCGAAGCCTCTTTTTGCACAAGACAGGATTCGCCAAATATGAGAGTCCAACATAGCGTAATTTTAGAAACAGACCTTTATTAAAGACGCGCCCTCTTGCCTATTTCCTATTGCCATAGACCGACACACAGACTTTAAAGACGTATGACAGACTCGAATTTCAGCGCTTCAATTTTAGATGTTGGTGGCTTGCAGGTCGGACAAGCCCATGACGCCAATGTTAGAACAGGCGTAACCGTGATTATCCCTGACGCGCCCGCCACATGCGCAGTTGACGTACGCGGCGGCGGGCCTGGCACTCGAGAAACAGATACACTTCAAGACGGCGGGTTAATCGACAAGGTTCACGCGGTCACGCTCTCAGGCGGCTCTGTTTACGGCCTCGCGGCAGCAGACGGCGTTTGCGCGTGGCTCGGCGCGAAAAGTATCGGGTTCGCACCCAGCCCTGCCCCAATTCCCGTCTCGCCTATCGTCCCGTCAGCGATTCTTTTTGATAATGCCAATGGCGGTGACAAGGCGTGGGGCCTGACCCCGCCTTTCCGCGGTTTGGGAATACAGGCCTGCGAAGCGCTTAACGCCCCCCTTGAGTTAGGGCAGTCTGGCGCAGGATACGGCGCAACAGCAGGCCTTTATGCAGGTGGCCTTGGCAGCGCCTCAGAACGTGTCGGAGATATTACAGTCGGCGCTATTATTGCTGCCAACCCCGTAGGCTCGCCCTATATGCCCGGGACACAAGTCCCATGGGCGTGGCCTTATGAAATCAGCGGTGAATTTGGCGGGCAAAAGCCTCCGCAAGATTACGCGCTCTCGCCTGCAATGGACACAAAACTCGCTTTTCTAAAAGCGGCGGGGCAATCCACTGTAATTGGTGTCGTCGCCGTCAGCGCGGCCCTGTCGCAAAAGCAACTTAAACGTATCGCTATTATGGCCCAAGACGGTATTGCAATGGCCGTACAGCCCGCGCATACGCCGCTGGACGGCGATACAATTTTTGCGCTCGCAACGGGGAATACGCCCTGCGAAAGTCCCGTAGACCTCGCGGAACTCGGTGCCGCCAGCGCACGATGCGTCGCGCGTGCGCTCATGCGCGGCGTTTTCGAGGCGCGGCCTAAATGACTTCTGATAAAATAATCGCTGACATTACCCCAAAACATTTTGACCAAATCCTAAAGATCAATGCAGAGTTCGTGCATTGGCTCGCGCCGCTCGACCGTGATGAACTCATCTATATTTTGTCAAAGGCAAGCTACGCGAAACAGATCAACAATGCGCAAGCCATATTAATCGGATACGGGTCGGATACGGACTATCCAGAACATGAAAACCTCGCTTGGTTACGCGCGCGGTTTAACAATTTTTTCTATATCGACCGCATCATTATCGACCCTGCGTCCCAAGGTCGTGGTCTCGCAAAAACCTTCTACCAAGACTTTGAAATCCATGCTCGAAATGCGGGTTACACCGCCCTCACCTGCGAGGTAAATACCCTGCCTGATAACCCGCGCTCCCACCAGTTCCACGAAGCCTTTGGGTTTCATGCCTGCGGAAACCGCGATATTCCCAATAATGGCAAAGCCCTAAGATATTACCACAAACCTCTTTTCTAAACGTAAGCGTGAAATTTGTCACAAAAAAGACTTGCGAACGCCGCCCGAATAGGCTTTAACGCGGCTCTAGCTCAGGACAACGTCCTAAGCACCCGCACTGGTAGCTCAGTTGGATAGAGTACTTGACTACGAATCAAGGGGTCGGGGGTTCGAATCCTCCCCAGTGCGCCACTTTTCCCAAGTAAGTTTATGCTAAGGCACTGAAAAACTTATGTTTTCCTGTGCTCTCTTTTAGCTTCCTGCAATTTACCCCGATAATTGGGTAACATTTGGTCATGACGACAACTCGAAATCGCTATCTCGTAAGGCGCGGTGAGCGCTGGTATTACTTCCGTAGAATTCCTAAACGCTATGCCCAAATAGATGCGCGAACATACAGCAAAGCAGCTTTAAATACGGATTCTCTCACGGTGGCACGTGAGCGCCGTGATGCGATGGCTGATGCGGATGAGAGTTTGTGGGACGCAGCTCTCTCAGAACTGGGTAACAATCCAACCCCTGAGGTGGCTAAAGTATGTCGATACCGTTCCGCTCAGCGCCGTGCGCAGGCGATTGGGGTTTTGTTCAAACCGGCCGAAGAGCTAGCCGCAAATGCCACCCTCGAGGACATTGTTAATCGCGTTCAGATCGCTACTCAGAAGGGGCAGTCAGAAGTCATAGCTGATGCCGTATTAGGTGCCGTCGAAGAACCTGAGCTCAACGTGAGAGACGCTCTTGAACTATACTTCGATAAGCTGGCAGTCGATGATCTGAGACGTAAGTCAGAAGCGCAAGCTGCTAAATGGCGATTACCAAAGCAACGCGCAATTGAGAACTTTATTTCCCTTTGCGGTAACCTTCGTATGAACCAGATAGACCGCAGCCATGGGCGCGCGTTCTATGAATGGTGGGGCGAACGCCTTAATCCGTCTGATGGTTCAAAAGCCATGCGACCCAATAGTGCCAATCGAGACCTTGGCAATATGCGAAAGCTGTTTCGTGAATATTGGACATATGAAGGGCAAGAGAACCGTGAAAACCCGTTCCGTAATTTACGCTTTAGCGATGAGGGAGTCGAAATAAGGCCTGCATTCTCAAACGAATGGGTGAGTGAGAAAATTTTAAAGCCGGGAGTCTTTAATGGTTTGAATAATCAGGCCAAGCTAATCGTCTATGCGCTAATTGAAACAGGATGCCGACCCAGCGAAATTGCAAATCTGACAGCGGAGGACATACATCTTGATGTTGACGTGCCTTATATTTCGATTAGACCGAAAGCCAAACGACAGCTAAAATCGAAAAGCTCCAAACGTGATATACCGCTAGTAGGTGTTTCCTTGGAGGCTATGAAACAAGCGCCTGATGGCTTTCCTCACTACCGGGATAAAAGCTCATTGTTGTCTAGCAGTCTTATGAAGGCTTTTCGGGTTAGAAATCTTTTAGAAACAGAGAGACACACAATTTATTCTTTTCGCCACGCTTTTGAAAAACGGATGCTTGAAGCAGGTTTAGATTATGGGCTTCGCTGTACGCTTATGGGGCATAAGAATAGCAGACCTGAATATGGTGATGGTGGCTCTATTGAATTTCGCAAAAACGAACTTTTGAAAATAGTCCATAGGCATTAAAAATTTGGCGCATCAAATGAGCAATATACCTTGAGGAAACCGTATAGGATAACGACTTGCTGGTGAAATGTAGCATGTCACTATACAAGTCTTAGGAGATTGACAAAGCCAGTTGAGTTTAAGCAAAATATGAAAATTCAGACGAATGATATTCGAGGTAATTTTTTGCAGGTCGTTGGTGCAGCTTAAAGGGTAAGGTCATTTTTGTTTTGTGTAATTTCAAAGTAAGTTGCTTTTCGATCTTTGAGTATTCTCTATATTTTCCATCGGGGTCCCAAAACAAAATTTCATGATTTTTATTAATAGTAAAATAATGATCATCATAAAGTTTATGATGCAACCTGTTAAGCAACATTCCGTTTCGAATGTCTAACCTTTCTGCTGAGGAGCAGACTGACCATGGCTTTATGTGACAAGCTTCCAAGGATCCAATGAATTTTACCCCTGAGAATGCACATGTGTTTTTATAAATTTCTCGTAGTGCATCTCTAAATATGATTTGCTGCATTCCTCTAGATTTGACTTTAAGATAAACCTCCTCTGAATTGTCTGGATCGTTTTTAAGTCGTCTTATGATCGAGTTTTTATCCATGCCCTCTCCTTCAATTATGAAAGGATTTGTATGGCTGGACCATTTATAATTACGTACGAGTTGGACTCCCGAGTCAAATTTGGAAATATCATGAGCTATAAACCCTGAGCCGGGCAGACCAGATGAATTGATTACTACTATTGTTAATGGTGGCAGTTTCTCGATAAGGCATAAATCTTGTATGACCCCCAAAACAAAACGTACCGCCCGATGATGAATTCCTAATTGCTCTCCTAATTCTTTGTATGATAAAAATCTATTTTAATTCATCGACACACCAATCAAGATAGGCCACGCACGCGATGCCCTTTCCACGTGATCAATCATTGACATCTAAGTTGCTCTCTAAAAAATATTGTTTTTAATTATAAGACAGAAGAATTTCTTCTAAGTGCTCACGAAACTGATCGATTATTCGATTTGCCTCTTTAATAATGAAAGGTTGCATTCCGTAGGCGCTAGAGGTCACCCTTGATATCAGTCTAGGTGAAGTTGTGCGGCTTCCTAGGATGCTTAAAACTTTCTGTTGAACGAGGTACTCCACGGCGAGCCGGTATTCAGATTTAGAAGTCATAAAGCGCGGGTCATCTACTAACGGTATAGCAATAAATGTGATCCCTCTTAAATCAACCTCTTCGTAACCAAAAACCCTACAGATGCGTTGCCGAAAAGTATTAGATTGGCCTTGCGAAAGATGTTGTTGAAGTCGCCCCATCGGCCCAAGACCCATACGAGTTTGACCAACATAACATGCGCTGAAATTTTGTACGTGTATGAAATAAATACTTGGCAATCGTAAGGCGATCAAGTCAGATTGCACCATAGCCACTTGTGTAGGTATCATATAATTAGTCTGACAGGCGCTTTAAATACGAACCAAGCCTATCACCTGCTGACTCACGAAATTGCTTCAGAATTTTGTCGACGAGTTTGTCTTCATGCTTTGAATTATATATTGTTTCGTATTCACCTTTAGCCAGAGCAAAAAACAAAACTCCAACGGCTTTGATAAGTGCTTCATTTTTCTGATTTGGCAGAATGAGGTCTCTGTAAAGTCGGTGACTTTTACTAATCCTTACAATTAATCCGATTTCCGCATCCATTCCTCTTTCCCAAAGCATATTATCTTCAAGGTAGTCAACAAATTGAATGCGTTGCCCTTGTTCTTTAGCTTTCTTTTTTTCAGCCGCTGATAAAGGGGATGCTTTTGTTATAGCGCTTTTTCTTGCACGCCTCTTTTTCTGTTCAGTTGGTGAAACAGTGCTCTCATCAATTTTATCGGCGGCGGTATCGTCTTCTTCAAATTCATCAAGCTTTGTATTGATTTCTGCGGTTGAATCGTTGTTGTCTGAAAATAATTTCCCTGCTCGGTCCCAAGCGGCAATACTTTTTTTCTTTGCCTCTGTTACAGGCGCCTTCATTTGGTCCCAAGCTAGCTCTGATAAGACTATTCGGCTTTTTGTGACATCAATATTGATTGCATCATCCGCATCAGCACCTAAATTGATGCGTCCTCGGAACGAATACAAATTTTGATTGCTGCTTATACTGCCCTCTAGATTATCGGCCCAAGAGATTAGTCTACCATTTCTGTAAATATAAAACCCATAATTCCCAGCCTCAATATTATATCGTTTACGACATTCTGCTTGAGATAATTCTGTTACCTTTCCTGTGAGTGGAGGGTGAGGCAATTGCGTCATTTCCAATTGCGCGGTAGGCCCATCAGGATCGGTGGAAAGCTGAACGGGCACTGTTTGGGTAAGCCATTTTACACTTACTCCATCCCAGTTCGTTTCATTCAAATTTGGGTCGTCAGAATTGATTTCATCCACAAACAATGGGTCAAAAGGTAAGATTTTAGTCGTGTTGCCCGAATGCTCTAAGGAAATAGAAACTTTTCGAGGTGCGGGCGATTTTCCAGCAAGATAGTAGTAGTAAATAATTCCTGCTCGCTCTTCAATTTTTCGAATTACGTCAGTTACACTTGGCATCGAATTTTGGTCAATAGCACCGACAACAACGGCTGTTCCAGATTCACTAGGTTTACAATGCTTATCAAGCACATCAATTTCCTGTTTGGTTCCATCATATATGTCGATTAAGTATTGGTCACCCAATTCCGCAAAGTTCACTTCACCAACTGTAGTTTTACCGCCTTTTATGCGAGAAATGATTTTGAGATTATCGCCAAGCGATGATGATGCAGACTTAAGGCCCATACCAAATTTACTGAGCGTCGTGTCACTATACTTGGCGGTTGATGAGCCAATTGATAAGGCATTTAGCAACCCATCTTTATCCATTCCCGTTCCATCATCAATGATAGTTAAAGACTTCAATTTTGCCTTTGGGCGCCCTTTACCAGGTTGACTAGAGTTCTCTAATTCCAGCAGTATATTAATATTTTCAGCTTCAGCGGAAACAGCATTGTCCACCATATCCAGTATAGCTGAGTCGGGCTTGTAGCCAATCCGACCAAGAGCAGCCAAAAGCCTAGCGGCGTTAATGTTTCCCACGACTTGTTCTTTTTTCATCTTTGAAAATTAGAATTTAAAAGTGAATTTGACAAGTCATTCAAATTTTCGACATTTAGTCTCGAGCATTGATCAATTTCACAAAATATAATTTTATAAAGGAATACTCCAGAGAGCTTTTAGTTCATTTGACGCTAAATATTCCAGGTTTTTTGTTAGCTTTAAAACCTGCTGTCGCAATACTCCAATATTTGCTCTCCTTGCAGCTGTCGTGTGGAGGCATCAATGCGGATGAAGAAGTAATCTTTCTTTTGCAGTTTGATAAACACTCTTTTTTTCGACTTAGTTACAGATATCAAACAAAGGCATTTGCTATCAATCTCTTCGAAAGAAATTTCGAAGTAAGTATTGAACATATTAAAGACTGAAGATGGGAAATAATCTTTGATTACTTCAGTGATCATCCGTCTGTACCCATCTACAGAAGCGTCTTTAAGTTTAGAAAACTCCACATCTACGCCCACTATTTCGTTAGATTGTCCATTTTTACCCTCCTTGAAACCAATTACGAGGTGACCTCCTTCTGAATTCAAGAATGCTGCTAATGTTTTAGCGATAATAATCTTGGATGTATTTTTTCCGAAAGCGTGAAGTTCAGAAGTTTGCGGGCGATGCTTCTTAATGTCTTCCGCTGAATAGTTCGCACTCCACAAAGCATCGGTTTTATATTCCACGAAATGAGTTTCACCATTAGCAATGAGGTCTTTCACTGAGGTGTCTGGGTTTGTGGATTCTTTTGATTTTGTTATTCCGACTTGTTGTTCCTCCGATTTAACCCGCCCAATTTCACCACTTTCAAGTTTCACAAGAACGCCATGCGGGTGAGACTGGTTCTTAGTTAGAATCTCAGAGACCACACCGGAAACTCGTTTTTGTCTTGAACGGTCACTTCTAGGGTTGATTGAAACAGTCTGCCCAATTGTGACATTTATATTTTTACGCTCGGGCATCCAATCTCCTCATTTTTTGCATACTCAATTTTTGTTGACTTGAAAACAACTAGAAAATGTCCAATTTTAATTTAAACCCAAAAAGGAGTTTCAAATGGATCGCATAGGATCAAAGTGGACGGAAGCAGATATTGGAATTTTAAAAGACCGCGTGGCCGAAAAAGTGCCTGTGGCGGATATAGCTAATGAGCTATGCCGATGTGAGAAAGGTGTTCGCTCCAAGGGTTATTCTATAGGGCTTAAATTTGGAAAGCAGCGGTAAGGGCTTCACAGGCTCTCTCAATATCTTCATCCAACAATCCCACTCCGAAACTAAACCGAATGCAATTATTCGCCGCTTCGTTAGTTAAGCCGATCTCTCTTAAAACATGTGATGAAGAAATTTCTCCTGATGAGCAGGCTGATCCATTTGAAGCTGACAGTGTAGGCATTATTTGGCCAAGAATATTTGCGGAAGAAGTTTCAAATTGTATGCAAAGGTTGGCGATATGCCGATTGTCTAAATTTGGGCCAATCAATTGCATGCGGTCACCTAAACCGCGTAATAACTTTGCGTAAAAGCTATCACGCAGATATTTCGTTCTGCTACGAATTTGACTTCCGTTTTCGATATATGAGGTAGCTGCTTCACCAAAGCCTCCGCAGAGTAGTGGGGATAGTGTACCGCTTCTTTTACCGTCTTGCTGTCCCCCTCCGTGAATTAAAGGTTCTGTTTGCTCGTGAAGATGGGGGGCAATATAGATTGCCCCTATTCCTTTTGGGCCATACATTTTGTGAGATGAGAAGCTTATGAAGTCAGCATAAGTTTCGTTAACGTCTAAGTCAGAATGAGAAATATGTTGCGCTGCGTCGGTGTGAAACAATCCACCTACCACGTGGACAGCATCTATTAAGGGCATGATTTTGGTAATAGAGCCGATCTCATTATTAGCTGTCATAATCGAGACAAGTGCAACATCTTCAGATAATGCTGCATTGAAAAACTCAGTATCGATATTTCCTTTTTCATCAACTTGAAGCAGGACGACTTTGTATCCCAATTTATTTAATTCATGGGCGGATTCAAGAACACACTTATGCTCTATTGAGCTAACTAAAATAGTGCGTCTATCGCCTTTAAGTCTAGGTGCTTGCTTGATCGCAAAGTTGTTAGATTCAGTCGCTCCTGACGTGAAAATTACATTGCTCGATTCGGCTCCGATTAGGTCTGCAAGCTTGTCTCTTGCTTGCTCAACTATCAAGCTCGATTCGCGCCCGTGAAGATGAACTTCAGAATGAGGATTCCCCGAAAAACCATCGAGGATGTTGCTCATAAAGTCTTTCACATTGGGCAAAAGGGGGGTTGAAGCTTGATAATCTAGGTAAATAGGTCGCATTTTTTCTATCTGGTGATTGCCACCAGACGTTATAAAGGATATAGGTTGTTGTCAACTGGAGGAAGTCTCCAGACGGAGTAAAAATGTCCCTAAATATTTTTGATGATGAATATACGCCCCGATTTACAGGGCATGAGACCTTTCACCTAAGATATGGTTGGCTGAAAAAAGCATACGATGCGGTTAAGTTATCCGATTCGGGCGATATTGCAGAAAATATTTTTAGAGATAAATCTGCAATTTCTCATTTTGGCGTCGGGAAAAACATGGTTGCCTCAATTCGGCATTGGGCCATGTCTTTTGGCTTGATACAGGCAGCAAAAGACAAGTCCGCGCTAAGCGAACACGTGACGACAGCTCTTGCAGATTACATTTTTGACAACGAGAACGGATCGGACCCTTATCTTGAAGATTTAGAGACATTATGGCTACTGCATTGGCGTCTTGTTACTCAATCAAATAAGACAACATTTTTATATGCATTTAATGCCCTCAATGAAGCCGAAATAGATAGAGAGAAGTTTCTTCGAACTTTAAGGCAGTTAATTACTGCTAGAGAATGGGGAAATGTTGCGGATGCTACTCTGCAAAAAGACATTAGTAATTTAATTGGGACGTATGCCGTGCGGAGAATTGATAAACGCGTATCCGTCGAGGATGTGATAAGCTCTCCCCTTACTGAGCTTCAGTTACTGACACAAGCTGAAGGGAATACCTTTAAGTTTAATCGTGGTGGCAAAGTGGGACTATCTGATGGAGTTTTTGCATTTTGCTTGTTAGAGTTTTGGAACAGATATTCTGAAGGCACTACCACCTTATCTTTCGAAGCTGTTTGCCATGAGCCGTTTAGTCCTGGGCGCGCCTTCTTTTTATCAGCGCAGGATTTAATGCAATACATTGCTCGCTTAGAGGGTGTCACATCTGGGGCCGTGCGCTGGGTAGAATCGTCGGGGTCTAGACATATCGCTAGAACTGACAATCAACTTCAAGCTTCGCTGAGCTGGCTGTCTGCTAGTTCTTCCTCAGATATAAGGACAAAGGCGGCATGACTTTATTATCTGAAATCATAAATGTTGAGCGGCGCTATCAGCGATCAATTAATATCGAACAAGACTTTGCGTCCGGTGATGCTTTAGCTGGGTATATTTTTCCTGAAAGTGCAAAAACCGCCCTGCTAAGCATGTCGGAACAGATAGCTCGTGGTGGACAAGGGGGTTTTACTTGGACAGGCCCTTATGGAAGCGGAAAGTCTAGTTTGGCACTTGCTCTTGCCTCCTTATTGGTTGGGGGCCAAGCTTCTAAGAATAAAGCCTCTCGCGTGTTAGATGCAAATTGGAGTAAAGAGCTCTGGTCGTTGTTGTGCCCTAAAAAGGAACAGTGGTCATTTATTCCTGTAATAGGTGCTGATGAGCCAATTTATGTTTTAGTTGGCAGCGCACTTAAGCAAGCGGGCCTCATAGGCAAATCTGTTAGGTTAACCTCTCAATCAGTTCTAAAGGCTATTTCATCATCTATCGAAAACCTCACTAACCCGGTCATGCTGTTTGTTGATGAAATGGGTAAGACACTAGAGCATGCTGTAAGGCACGATGGTGACATTTATTTTTATCAAGGTTTAGCGGAATTAGCTAACAGATCTCAGGGTAAGTTTGTCGTCATAGGCGTTCTTCATCAAGCATTTCAGGAATATGCATCTACGTTATCACGGCGCTCCAAAGAGGAGTGGGCTAAGATACAAGGTCGTTATGTCGACATCGCTGTTGATATAAGAGCGGATGAGCAAATCACGCTTATATCTAAGGCTATAACTTCGAGCGAGCCGGTTCCAAAGACCTTCCCAAAGCTAGCAAAGCAAGTCGCCATGCAGGTGGACATTGTAAAAAAGGGTTTTAGCGCATCCATGGCCTCTACAATCTCTGACTCCTGGCCATTGCACCCAGTCGTAACCTGCTTGTTGGGACCTATTAGCCGCAAAGGTTCGGGCCAGAACTATCGAAGTGTTTTTAGTTTTTTGAATTCTGCTGAGCCGTCGGGTTTCCAAGACTTTATCGCCCATAATGAAGTTGCGGCTCTTTTCGATTTATCAGACTTATGGCGTTATATCTTACTCAACCAGAAAGGTGCTGTTTTAGCGTCTTCAGATGGTCATAAATGGGCCATAGCTATGGAGGCAATCGAGCGCGCGGAAGGTTTGGGAGTCGGAGATCTGTCAATTGACTGTTTGCGGTCAATTACTTTATTGGACTGGCTAAAAGATAGTTCCAGTTTAGGTCCGAACAAGGATCTATTGGCCCTTTGTTTAGGTGTTTCCAAGAAAAAATTAGATAGCGCGCTAACTGTTTTAATCGACGCGTCTCTGATCACTTATAAGCGTTATAATGGTTGCTACGGCCTGTTCGAAGGTAGTGACTTTGATATTGAGTCAGCTGTAACTGAAGTCAGACAGGAAATGGGCTCTGCTGCATTAAGTAATATTTCAAAACATATCAGTTTGCCTACCGTAATAGCCAAGCGGCATTATCATGATACGGGAACTCTCCGTTGGGCAAACTTCAAAGTAACGCCAATTGATAAAATACAAGAAGCTGTTTCTCATTATTTAGAAGAGGGCCCTGGTATTGCACTGGGTCTCATTTTCTTTCGAAGCAACGATGAAAGCGACAAAGATGTAAAGGGCTATGTTTCTAAAGCGAGGAACATACTCAATGATGAATTTGAACTTTTGGTTTCTGAAGTTTTTCTTAGCAAAGAATTGCAGTCTTTGTTTGAGGATATGGACGTACTTGGTCATATTCTTAGAGAGAAAAAGGAGCTGGCTGGTGATAAAATCGCACGACGAGAAATTCGTGAAAGAATTTCCCATACTACTGAAATTGCCAAGGCAAGATTTTTTGAAAACTTGAAGCAGCTAACCTTCTCTGATGGTGATGCCGCCCAGTATGAAATGGACTGGCAGAATATTGGGCGTTTGGTTGACGCAGTTGCAAAGAAACGTTTTTTTAAGGCTCCACATATCAATAGCGAGCTGCTCAATCGACAAAAGCCGTCTGCACAAGCAAACCTTGCGCTTAAAAAGTTATTATACGCTTTGTTGAAGCAAGAGGGTGAAGAGGCTCTCGGCCTGACGGGCTATCCAGCTGAACGTGGTTTACTAGAAGCCTTACTTGTATCCACAAACTTGTATGTCGAAATTAATGAAGGAGTTTGGGCGCTGCAGGCGCCATCAAAGAACACTCCGAAACTAAGCACTTTATGGAAAGATACGCTTAGCCACTTAAAGAAGAAAAAAAGTTCAGTTACCAATCTACAGGATATTTATAACCTCTGGATGGCTCCACCATATGGACTTACTCAAGGTGTCTGTCCGTTATACGCTGCGTTATTCATCAAAACAAATTGGTCTGAATTAGCATTTTACCGACAGGGTCTTTTCAGGTCAGCTTTAAACGAGATTGATATTGATGTATTGTTGAAGAGCCCTGGCTTTATTGACTTACGCAGAATGGATGTGACCGAAGAGGTTAAAGAGCTGCTCTCAGAAATGACAAACCTCGCCATTCTTTATAATGGTTCGGATGGGCTAAATCATAGCGAAACAATAGATGTAGCAAAAGCTCTTATCGGGGCATTTGACCGCCTTCCAACCTTTGCAACTAGAACCCAGCTTGTTTCTCGGAATGCTCGCAATGTTCGTACGCTTTTTAAAGGGGCTCACGATCCGAACAAATTTTTGCTTGAGGATATCCCTGCACTAAAGCGGTTTGCCGAAGGCAATGACAAACTTTCGGAAGCTGAGAAAATTGCTCTCAACCTAAAATCAGGTTTGGACGAATTGTTTGAGTCTTACCCGACGGTTTTAAACCGGTTAGAACAATTCATGTTGTCTGAACTTGAGGTTCCTAATAAATCTGCTGGCGCTCTTACAGAATTATCTGAAAGGGCCAAAAACATTAGTGGTGTATCTGAAGACCATGTTGTGGAAGCCTTCGTAAACAGGCTGACGAATTATGATGGATCTAATTCACAAGTAGAGAGCCTGATCAGTCTAGCCGCAGGAAAACCGACGCAAAACTGGATTGATGCTGACGTCAAACGGGCTGAAATAAGGCTATCTGAATTTTCAAGGCAATTTAAACATCTTGAAACATTCGCACATATTAAAGGACGTAAGAATAAGCGCTCTTCAATGGCAATGGTAGTTGACTTAAATAGTAAGACTGGTCCGGTCGAAGTTCAGTTTAGTGTTTTAAATGAAAGAAGTGAGGTTGTTGAGGCTAAAGCGGAAGAGCTTCTGAATAAGCTTGTTGATGACCTGTCTGGTGACCGCGATGTCATTCTATCTGTTCTTGCCAAAGCTAGTGAAAAACTAATTGAAGCTGATGTTCGTTTGACTGAAAAGAAAGCCGCATCATGAGCAATGTTAAACCAATCAAGCATGTTTTGGGACTGTCGGGTGGTAGAGATAGTGCGGCGTTAGCGATCTATATGCGTCAAAATCACCCGGAACTTGATATTGAATATTTTTTTACTGACACAGGTAAGGAACTCCCCGAGGTTTATGACTTCTTATTTAAACTAGAAGGTTTTCTTGGCAAAGAAATAAACCGACTGAACCCAGACAGAGACTTCGATTTTTGGTTAAACCAATACAACAACTATCTACCATCTGCACAGGCCCGATGGTGCACCAAGGATCTCAAGCTAAAACCATTTATTAAATGGGCGAATGGTTTTGTCGATGAAGGGTACACCATCTACAGTTACGTCGCTATTCGGGCCGATGAACCCTACCGAGAAGGTTACAGGGGTGTTGAAGGTGAGATCGTTACAAAACTCCCCTTTCGTGAAGACGGCTTAGATAAAGCGGCAATTATTGAAATTCTGGATACGTCGGGAGTCGGATTGCCAGAGTATTACAGCTGGCGGACCCGCAGCGGATGCACTTTTTGCTTCTTCCAGCGTAAGATTGAATGGGTGGGCCTACTTGAAAAACATCCGGATGCTTTTGATGAGGCCAAAGCATATGAAAAGACTGCACTGGATAATGGTGCCAAATTCACTTGGTGTCGGTCAGAAACGCTCGATGAATTAGCTAAACCTGAGAGAGTTGCCCGAATTAAAGCTGATCATGAAAAAGCTGTAGAACGCGCCGAGCGGCGCAAAGTTGATAACCCGTTGAGGCCTAGTTCGGATCAGGTCGACTTGGATGATATATATGGCGGTGGTAAAGGGTGCGTGATTTGCCATAAATAGAGCGATAAATAATGAAAAATGAAATAGATTTATCCGAAGTTGCTTACGAACAAAATTACAGCCAATTTCGAGCGTTGAACGCAATAATGTGGCAAATACCAGTGTTGGCAATGACGCTGACTGGTGGGCTTTGGTTTGGTGTTTCAAAAATACCCAATAACCATCTGTTGGTTATCATTCTCTTGCTTACGGCTGTAGTCGGTAATGTGGTTTTATCCTTCGTTCTCATCAGGTTCCGACATGTGATGGGGTGCTATTTAGATTGGCTGAAAAAAGCTGACGAAAAGTCGTTTGTCAATGTCGGCGAGTGCGACCCTGAAGATTGGGTAACTCAAAAATTTGGGTTAAAAGATAAAACCGTTCGCTCTTTGTTCTTATTTATGCTAGGATGGGCAGCATTTTGCAGCTTAATTATTTTAGGCTTTACTATTTCGAGTGCTGTAAAGGGATCGGATATGAACTTAAAAACAACTATCGAATACTATGATAAACATGCACAGGCTCTGGCAGATGGCTATGAGTCTGTTTCATTTGAGGCAGCATATCCTTTTTTAATCGAAAAGTTGGATCAGAAGTCGCTTGAAATATTGGATATAGGTTCAGGCACGGGGCGAGATGCTGCGTGGTTAGACCAAAAAGGTCACACTGTTGTAGCAGTAGAGCCTTCTACTTCTATGCGAAAATTAGCCAAACGTATTCACCCTAATACCAAAGTATTGTGGCTTGAAGCATATCTGCCCTCCCTAAATTCTCCAGAATTAGAGGGAAGAAAATTTGATTTGATTTTAATGAATGCTGTTTGGATGCATTTATCTGAAAAACAAGCAATTGGTTCATTAAAAAGAATTCACGGCCTTCTCTCTGATGGTGGCTCTATAATTGTTTCTTTAAGAGTGGGACCAAGAGAGCCCGATAGGTTTATGTATGAAACATCAGCTGATGAGTTTGTTGGCCAAGCTAAAAATGAAGGATTCGACGTGAAAATTGTTGGTCAATTTGATGACTTACTCGCCCGCCCGGAAGTCTATTGGGTAGTATATGAGCTAACAATCTGAATATCCAAATTTAATCCAGTCGTTCAATAATTTGGCTATGTCTTGGCTGAGAAATTTTGTGGTTCTCTGACAACTCAAACCAAGAATACAGATTGGCAACGAGTTGCTTAATGTCTTTACGATATGGGACCGGATCATCCAAAACTGCATCATGAAGAAGTTTTGATACCCTCCCGAAACTCAAACTTTTTTCATCCCGTAAGATTTGATCTAACCATCTAAAACAATTACTGGTCTTAAACGCTGAGGTAAGTCTTGCTCGATTAAGATTGTCAATATCTAGTCCAAGAACTTCAAAATCATGAATTTGGTATTCATCCTTCGCGTTAAATGTAAGCAAGTCTCCCGGTTTAGAAAAAAGCAACTCGTGCATCCAGAGGTGTCTAACTGGCCGAGCAAGTTGTGCCTTTAAAGAGGCTGACCAATCTAGCTCGCTAATCTGTTTAGTATGCGGCGTTTCATCAAGTTCACAATGAATACTGTCCGCAAGAGAGTCATTTAGCCAGATAACATCATGTAAATAGCTATTGAGTTTAGATCTATCACTTTCCCCTGCTGTAAACCCTACTCCGAATTCATCGTTGTAATTATTTGAAAATGCCATGCCTCTATTTGTAAGGTTTGCACTTCCAACAAAAATGTTTCCATCGACGCTATAGACCTTACCGTGAAGGTTTTGGGAGACACCAAAATCAACACCGAATTCTTTGCAAATATTGTAGCACTCAAAATCGGAAGCCCCGCAAATTAGGTCATGTTTTCGCCAGCGAGATACTACTTTTGCGTTAGTTGAGCCGCATTTTCCAAGCATCCAGCGCAAAGCATTAGCTTTTATGAAGCCAGATAATACCAATATCTCATCATCAGAATTCTGAAGCGAGTGTTCTAGTTGATTTCTAAACTCTGTCGATGAAAGAAGCACAGAGTTAGTCGAGGTTCTTAAGTAATGTATTTACCCATGTACCCCAACGGTCTCTAAAGTCGTCAAAAAGCTCTCTTCCGTGAGTCGGTCTGAACTCATCTTCAGTACGAATATATGCCATAGTGAAAATTTGAAGTGCATTGATGCCCATAGCATCATCATGATCTTCAAGATATTGCCAAAATTTCTTGTAGAATTCAGAGCGAGTATTGATCTTCCCAACTGCTGCATTGGCGACAAGTTGAAGGTCAAGAAAAGTATTTCCTGGCCAGCTATGTTTAGAAATATCGACTTTAAATTCAACAGTTGCTTCAGCTAGTCGCATTCTATCAGCATCTGACAACTCAGGGCGCGTTTCAGAGAGAAGGTCTGCTCTCTCTTTTAGTTTTTCCTCTTTACTCTTCGCATCAGCCGCTTCCTGCGAAGAGGTTTTAGATTTATCATTTGTGACGTCTTCATTCACAGTAGTTTTTATTCTACTGGGTTTTGTAATTGTTTGCGGGGTGTTCTTACCTTTGCCACGCGCTTGAATAATATCCATCATTGCGCTGACTTTTTCATCAAGATTGTCTGAGAGCGCTAACCGCATTTTTGCTTTGTAATGCATGCTGCTGTCTTCATCTTTAGCAGCTTCACGAAGTGATCTGACTACGTCGAGATCATTTTTGGTGTCAATTTTACGAAAACCTCGAATTTGCTGTTTGTTATTTGTAACGCCAAATAACTCGTCTAGTTCTGGTTTGAAACGGATTTCTATGCCCCACCATCTATGACGAGCATCGCTTCTACTTACAAAATCGAAATCACCAAAATCAATTTCTCTCCCCGCGCGAACGAATGAGATCCCAGTATTTTTTCCGTAGTGCTTACCGAGTTCTGAATTTCCGCCCAAAGCCTGGGTTTCAGGCTTTGCAATGCTGAGCCTAACTTCAACCTCAGAAACCTTTCCCGGAGCATATTCAACAGGGATATTATAAGGCTTTTCAAACTGCACATTAGTGTTTTTACCTCCAGTTCCTGGTGCGTTAGATGGTGTTAAAAGGTAGAGCGGATCATTAGCTTTTAATGCTGCTTTATGCTTAGATTTTTTTTCGTCTAAATCATAATCAACCATCATTACATTTCTCTTACGTCCATAATCATCATCATCATCTAAAAAATGTCTATATATACGGCATAGCTCGCTATCCATTCTGTTTAACAGCGTGAGAGGTCTGGTGAAATCTACCTTATCCAATTTTGACCAGATTACGAGTGTTCCAGAATCCTTGAACTCTGTAGGAACAAATTTTGGAATTTTTGCTGAAACAGCAGGTCTCAAATTTTGCAAATCATCATCTCTAATTTCATCTAGGTCCATGTAAGTTTTGAAGCACTCGCCATCCCGCCAAGAATAGATTTCAATATGCCGACATTGAGAAATAGAGGCGCCTTTCAAGCCGAATCCAAATCGCCCTAAACCTTCTCTAGTTTCCAGCCGCGTTCCCCAACCTAACGACAAGCAATTAGCGATTTCTTCCTCTTTCATACCACCGCCATTATCTAGAACGGCAATGCTTTGGACTCTGTAAGAGGCTCTCTTAACCCCAGCCTCTTTTTTGGAAAAGGTCATGATGTGAATATCGTCAGCTTCAGCTTCTATTGAATTATCGACAAGTTCAGCGATAGCCGTAGCCGTACTTCTATAACCAACCTCTCGAAGAGCGTTGAGCGCGAGATATGAATTAACTATTTGCATTTTGGTCTCCAAAGAATTCGTCGAAATAGGTGAAAGCCTGAGGGATGTTGGGTAAATTATCTATATTGTCTACAACATCTATGAGTGTGCAATGCGAACTTCCGCCAACAGCATCCCCTCTGAGACCTCTCCCAACCATTTGTGAATAAAGAACGACGGATGTGGTCGGTCGTGCAATTATAACTGCTTCAATATTTGGCGCGTCAAAGCCAGTAGTAAGAACGCCAAAATTCGTTAGAATGCGAATGTCACCGGATTTGAAATCTTCAATCCACTGGCTTCTGTCTCGCATGTTAGTTTCACCAGTTATAGCACGGGCTGAACAGCCCTTTGTTTGCAGCAGCAAAGCTAAATTCGATGCATTTTCTTTTGTGGGGCAAAATATAATCGTTTGCTTTTTTTGTTCGATTCCGAGAACGAGAGCATGCGAAGCAATTATGGAAGTTCTTTTTGCGTTGTCACCTAGTGCGCGAAGAATATCCGCTGGTAACTCTAAAAGGTCAGATACTGCGCGCACTTGTTTCGGCGTTAACTCAATGTCGACACCACTCGGTAAAGAATATCGCTCCACTTCTGACAAAATACCACGCTCTTGTAAGAACTCAATTGGCGATGTTTCCCCAATAATTTCTTTACCAAGTGTAATTTTGTTTTGCTGATAAAACGCGGCCAACTCTTTGGTTTGGTCTGTTTCTCCACCAATATGATGACGGCCCGGTGTTGCTGTCAACCCGATGACTTGCGTGTGTTGATTGCATAAAAATTTAATCGCCGCTTGATAAGTTGGCGCCGTAGACATGTGCGCTTCATCCACAATAAGTAGATCGCATTCATTTCTAAGCTTTGACATTTTCTCAAATCGGATGTCTCGCTTTGATGTCATAGCCGCATGACAGGTTTGGAAGCTAGTAATTAAAAATGCTGGGCGAGAGAAGTCTATTGCTTCTAGGGGGCGGCCACCCCACAATCTATAAATACAGGCATCTTCACTCCCAAGTTTGTTCCATGTAGCCTCAAAAGTTTGCGCCGCTTGCTCGCAGAGTTCATCACTGTGAGCCATCCAAACGACCAACGTTGGGTCTTGCTGTTTACGATTTCGAATGAAATCAGAAACGAGTTCCATGGAAGTTCGTGTTTTACCCGAACCTGTAGGCATATGAGCAATTATACGTGAATTATTGGTGTCGTCTAAAAAGCTAACAAGTTGCTTGCGGACACTATTTTGATAGTCAAACAGTGGCTTCTCAATGGCTGAATATGATGCAAACCCTGGAGGGCTCTGTGTTTCCGTAAAAACATCTTCTAACTTAAGATCGAATAGCGAAAGAAAACGCTCAGTTTGGGAGTTTAAGCCCCAACGGAATTTGGATAGATTTGGTATATCGATTTCTGCACTGGGAATACTGAATGCGTTTCGAATGTCCTCCTCTGATAAAGAGTTTAATATTCCCTCCCGCAATAGGCTGGATTTAAAAACATCAAATCCTATTTCTTGAACCGCAGCCTCAGAAATAGTTTGAGGCTTCATGGGAATGCCTAATTCAGCAAGCCGTTGAAGACGTTCGTCTCCAAAAACATCAGTTAGTGAGCCAATACCAATTCTTGATATTGCGAGAATTGCTTTTTCAAGTGACATTAATAAGCCCTAACGACCAAAATTTCTATCTAAGTGGATATTGCGAGCTTTTTGCTCAACTTCACCTTTGATGTTGTATCAGAATCAACCATCTACAGTTTATCTCTTAGGGGGGATGAGTCTAGTCATGCTTTCAAAGAGCTCGAATAACTGGGACATCCGAAATCCGCGTCGTATAGAGTGGTGAACGGTATTGCTGCCGCATGGATGTACGTTTTTGAAACGCTTGCGGACGAGCACGAGGCTCTTTTTTCAAAACGATTGTTCACGGCATGAAGGGCTGACCTGAGCTAAGGCGAGCGCTGTTTGCAAGTTGATTGTTTACGCAGAGGCGAAATAAGAAGCCGCATCACCAGACCCTGATATAGAGCATGTTTCGTATTATTGAGGAGACTGTTTTGAAATCTGATGACGATGTACCGCTTGAAGACCTTTACGAAGCTATTGGAACTCTTGTTGATGTTATGGATAAGTGGGGGGATGCCCCATGGCCGCTTTTTGTAAGGTTTGAAAAAATCATTGAAGAGCGAGAATCCCGTGAAGCGCGGAAAGCTAAGTATCGGCGGGTGAAAGATCCAAATCTAAAATCTGCCAAGTCCAAAAAATCTCCAGCTGAGAAAGATCGTTATTATCACATCACGAAAGACTGGAAGTTATGAGTTTGGATTTTGCTTTGAGCTTTTCAAGTCTCGATATACCCTCGTCTTATGAAACTATGGATAGTGTCAGATTTACACATGGAAGGCTGTGTGTGGGATTTACCCTTTCCGCCGCCTAATTACGACGTGTTAATCGCGGCGGGTGATATTCATGATCCTGCCAGTGAGGGTGTCGCCTGGTTGGCTGAACGTTCCTATGGCAAACCTGTGATTTATGTGCCCGGTAATCATGAATGGTATGCACATAATATTCCCTTCACGGTTAAAGAAGAGACTGAAAATGCAAAACGTCTTGCCTCCGAGTTAGGCGTTCATTTTCTGATGGACGAGAGTATTGTGATTGACGGCGTGAGATTTCTCTGTGCCACGCTTTGGACAGATTGGGATTTAAGAGGAAATGCGGCCGCAGCTATGGGTTATGCCTCTATGGCCATGAATGATCATATTGTGATTTATCCCGAGACCGTTGGAACTGCGTTGAGTCCACGTCTGTCTCAAAGCTGGCATCTGGCGTCGCGCTACTGGCTCGAAGAAGAGCTACCAAAGACGGGGCCGTGGGATAAGACGGTCGTTGTGACCCATCACCTTCCTCATCCGAAGTCTGTTTCGGAGCGCTTTAAAGACAGTCCGCTTAATCCGGCTTTTGCGTCAGATCTTTCAAATCTCGTTGAAAACTGCGGGGCTGAACTTTGGGTTCATGGACATACGCATGACAGTTTTGATTATGAAGTCGGTACGACACGTATTGTTTGTAATCCAAAAGGGTATGGACCCAGAGGTGAAGGTGCGCCGATTGAAAATAGAGCTTTCGATCCAATGTTAGTTGTAGAGATTTAGGGCGTCTCCCTGCGCTAACGCTACGGGCCAGGCTGTCGTGAACCAAGCCCGCTGCGCGGTCTCGGCCATGCGGCTTCCATCCTTGACGCATCCCGCTAATCGCGGGTTCATTTCAGGCGTTCGGCCAAGCTCGAACTATTCCGCATCCCGTCACACGCTTTCCTCCTTCATTTTCGCGAAGCGAAAGTGAAGAACGTCGATCCCGCACCGATTATCTCGACCTTTGGCCGAGGCTAACTCGGCGCGTGCTCTAAGCGGCGTCGGGGGCTGCGGGCCTGCAAGGCCTTTGAGCTTCGCCGCAGGGGCGAGCCAAGGGCCTCTTGGCGCCTCTTTGCGCTCGCGCTTCCCACAGGCTACCACCAGAGGGGTCGCTCGCTAACATTTTTGAATAGTAAAATAATGAATGCCGTTCTTATGAGTTTGTCGTGACAAAACTTATGGAAATGATTAGCCTGACCTATGAGTGAAAATGAGAAGCCTTCAAAAACTGTTCGAGCGGCTAAAGCGACGGGTAAGTCTGCATTGTTTTTAGCAAAGGTGACCGGAAAAGCAGGGTGGGCAGTTGCCAAACCTGTAGGGAAGCAAACAGGAAAATTGGCCGTCAAAGGGGGGCGTGCATTAAAGGGTCAGGCTAACGTTAAATATGCCGAATATGAACTTAGGCATTCAAATTATACGCGAGAGAATTTCTACGAAAAAAGTGCCACAACTTTGGAAGATATTGTTGACGCATTATTGAACGAAAAAAGCGGGACATCTGCAAGAGTGGTAAGAGCGCTCTCAGCAAAATTAGGCGCGGCGGGTGCAACAGTCGGTATTTTTTCTATTGCCTCCTTACTCGGAACGGCAAGCACAGGAACCGCCATATCCTCATTGTCCGGTGCGGCTTTTAATGGTGCCGCATTAGCGTGGATCGGCGGCAGTATGGCGACGGGAGGATGGATTGTTCTTGGTGTTGCCGCAGTTGGCGGCGCAGCGGCATATTACGGGTCAAAACAAATTTTAAGTAAATGGACTGGAAAGCGCCGTAAGCGGAAGTCTCTTGATGCGCAGGAAAAACAGTTTGTCGAAACTTGCTTGATGTTAGCGACTGCTTTTCGAGAGCGGGCTGAACAGCGCGCTCTACTAGACCGCATTACGGCTAAGGCACTGCATAATAATTTAGCAGATGATTTATTGCGCCAACTAAACGTCTGTATTGAAAAAGTCTCCGACTGGCCCGCACTTCCGCTGAATAAGCTTGAGAAAAGGAAAGACGAATTAGAAGCCCTTCTAAAGGCCCTAACAGAATTGAATGAAAATCATGCCAACAGAAAATCGGGCGAAAAATTAGCCCAACCTATTATTACGGGTACTGTTTCCGCTACTGTTATGAAGCTGATGGCATCTGATCTTCCATCATTTAGCGAAAAAGAAGAACTTGTTCTTGAAGCCTTGAGGCGATCTAAAAATAGCCTTTCAGATGCAACTGATCTCGAACTATCAGATTATGTACAGTCTTTATCAGTCGAACAAATGGCTGGTTTAAAAAATAATGTGAAAGGTATTTATCATGAACTTGCCTTTGAAAACCGTGAGAACCTTGATGGCGATGAATATATCGTGGAGCTTTTTGAGAATACCAATCATGCTGGTGCCGATGTTAGGATTATCAATGTCGAAACAGGGGAAGTAGCTGAAGTCCAACTTAAGGCAACAAATTACGCTTCTTACGTCCGAGAGCATAATGAGAAATATGAAAATATTGATGTCCTTACCACGAGCGAGGTCGCGGCGGAATCAACAGACTGGGCGTCTTCAGGTTTTAGCAATGAAAACCTGACCGCAGATACAGCGTCCGCTTTAAATGCACTCGATCGCGGAACGGATGCCGATATTGCCGAGAGCATGGGCGTTGCAGCAATGGTGACGCTCGCTGTTAATGCAAAATCTATGTTAAAGGGTGAAGCCCTTTCCACGAAAGCCAAGCAAAAAATAATTCAAGATGGTGTCGTTGCAGCAAGCGTTGCAGGGTTGGTTCAGCTTATTCTGTAACGAAAATTGGTCAAAACTTGATTATTTAGAAAATCGACTAATTTTGTTATTTATTTAGTCGGCCCTTAAGGGGCCGGCTTTTTTATTTTGTTCCCTCCTCGGGGGCGAAGGGAAGCGGTCGGCCAGACTGCCGCCGGGCAGTCCCGCCGCAAGGCCTTTGGCTAAGTCGTCTACGTCTCTCTACGTTCTCATACCAAAAACCTTGCGGCGCGCCTTATTACCCGTCGCCTGACTGGCCTCTTGCCGCTTCCCCCCGCCCCCTGCGGGGGGAACGTGCCGCGTCCCATTATCTCATTAAGGGGGCGCGGGGCGCGCCCGTCATGGGGGCGGCATTGGAGACCAGACCGATGACCTTTTGCCAAGCCGAGCCACAAGCTTCTTTTGACCATCAGCCCCCAAGCCTTGCGCCGCCAACCGCTGACCCCATCCGCATCTATGTCGCTTGCCTTGCCGCTTACAATAACGGCCATTTGCACGGCGAATGGATAAACGTCACGGACGAGGCCAGTATATGGGAAGCCGTGCAGGCGATGTTGTTCCGCTCCCCAATTGAGGAGGCCGAAGAATGGGCCATCCATGACTATGAGGGTTTTGAAGGGGCAGAGGTTGGAGAATATTTCAGTTTTGCTAATGTCGTGGAGCTTGCACAGTATATTGGAGAACGCGGCAAGTTAGGCGCGGAAGTCCTGAATTATTACGGCGGCAATATCGAAGACGCCAAATCCCGCTTTGATGAATATGCGGGCGAATATGACAGCCTTGCCGATTATGCGGAAGATCTGACAGAGCAGACGGGCGAGACTATCCCGCAGCGCCTTGCGCCCTATATCGATTATAAAGCTATGGCGCATGACTATGAGCAGTCAGGCGATTTTCTGACATTCAGAGTCGGCGGCAGCGTTCATATTTTTTGGGCGCACTGATATGACCTTCACGGAAAAATTCGATAGCTTTATCTGTCTTGGCGACTCCCTCACATGCGAGGTGGACGGGTTCACCGTCACGGCGCGAATTGCTCATGACGACACACCGGACGCCCCCGACCAGAGACAAGATGGATTCTGGCCAAGTCTTTACCCGAATGATGCGGGGTTCATTGGTGCAGGCAATGGCTGGCGGGATCGCTTAGCGACAGCCCAAGCCAAGGCCGAGGCCGTTATGAAGGCATGGAAAAATGACGAGTGGTTTTATTGCGGCGTCATTCTATCCGCCGCGATTGATGGCCTTGAGTTAACCGACCATGTGGCCAGCCTTTGGGGCATCGAAGCCAATTATCCCGATAGCGATAACGCTTATCTGACAGAGGTCGCAAACGAGCTTTTATCCGAAGCCTTAGAGGCCGCAAAGGCCGAGCGGGCGCGGCAATGCGCCATTCTTTGCCAAGCGGAAAATGCGGCATGACGGGCCTTCGTAAATATGAGTCGACGGAGGTCGGAGAGCAAAGCCTTGTTGACGGGGTGCGCCCCGTCACACTTGGCGAAAAACTGACCGCCCGCACGTCTCACCCCATGACCCCCAAACGCAATCCAAACGCAGGGCAGAAGCCATGCGACCACGGCTTATTCGACAAGGTCGGCCGTGCGCAAATCGACTTGTTAGACCTCATTTCAACCCAAACCCAAACTTAACCAATACAGGAGGCTCCAATGAGCAAAGCATTCGACTTAAAATTTATCCCGTTCTCTCAATTGCACATATCCGAATTGAATATGCGCCATAATGAAACGGCCCCCGAGATTGACGACATTCTGCCAAGCGTTAAAGAGCGCGGCATTCGTCAGCCCTTAATCGTGCGCCGCGAAGGCGGCACAGCCAAGAAACCTAAATATGGAATCGTCGCAGGACGCCGCCGCCATTTCTGCCTTGCCGCGATAGCCGAGGACGGAACCGAAATCGCCGATGTGCCGTGCTGCGTCATGGACGCCAAAGACGATGCACTCGCCATTGAAACAAGCATCATCGAGAACGTGGCGCGACTGGCGCCGACTGAAATGGAGCAATATGAGGCATTCAAGGTTCTGGCCGATAAAGGGCAAAGCGTTGACGATATCGCCGCCGTTTTTGGCATTACGCCCAACTCTGTGCGCCGCCGATTAGCATTGGGCGCGCTTATACCCGATGTGCGCGAGGCTTACACAAATCAGCAGATTGATGCGGCCACTATCCGTGTTTTGACAATGGCAACCGAAGAGCAACAAACCGAATGGATAGCGCTTTTTAACTCAGATGATTATTGCCCAACAGGCCAGCAGTTAAAAGCATGGCTAACGGGCGGCGGTGTAATCACCACCGACAAAGCCTTGTTTGATGTCGCGGACTATAGCGGCACAATTCTCACAGACCTGTTCGGAGAGCATGGTCAATTCGCAGATGTGGAGCATTTTTGGGAATCTCAAAATGCGGCCATTGCAGCATCTATTGAAGCTTATAAGGCCGATGGATGGAAAGAGGTCATACTCGGAGAGCGGGGCAATTACTTTCCCCAATACAACTATGTCCACCATCCCAAAGACCAAGGCGGACGGGTCTATGTGGAAGTGCGCGAGAGCGGCGAAGTCACCTTCTATGAAGGCTATATCACCGATGCCGAGGCGCAGAAGATACGCCGCGCCTTATCAAATGGCGAGGCCGAGGGCGGTAAGGCGTCAAAGACAAGTAAGCCTGAAATGTCAGGCCCGATGTCAGACTATATAAGCCTGCACCGCCACAGTATTGCTCGGGCCGAGTTGATTAAGCGGCCCGGCCTCGCGCTTCGCTTGAGTGTCGCGCATATGATTTGCGGGGCGCGGAAGTGGAAAATTGACGGAATAAGCCCCCGAAGCCGCAAGCCCGAAACCCAAGCCAGTGTGGAGGGCAGTCAGGCCGAGGCCATACTCGCCGAAGAACGCAAGGCGGTATTTGACCTATTGGGCCTGAAAGGTGACCACCCGCAAATCTATCACCGACACTACAGCCCGCATAATCTCTGCGAGATTTTTGCGCGGCTTATAGCGCTTGAGGACGCAGACGTTTTGCGGGTTCAGACTTTCTGTCTCTCCGAAACATTGGCCGTGGACAGTCCTGAAATTGAAGCGATTGGCTTGCTGACGAAGCCAGACTTTGGTGACTACTGGTCGCCTGATGATGCGTTCTTTGACATTTTGCGCGACAAGCCCACGATTAATGCCATGGTCAAAGATATTGCAGGAAAGTCCTGCGCTGACGGCGCTGTGACCGATACAGCCAAACAGCAAAAGCTGATTATCAAGAACCGTATAGCGGGGCACGGCGTGACAGAGGCGTCTCCCGATTGGCTTCCAAGATGGGCGGCTTTCCCCGCCAAGCCTTACAAAGCGGTCAAAGGTTGCGCGCCTGCGGAGGCCTCGCGAGGACTTGAGAAGCTGTTCAGCCCCGCATGAGTGATAGCCAATAGAAGATTGAAAAGCCCCCGCCACTAGGCGGGGGCTTTGCTTTGAGGGCAGAGATTTAGGCCAGAGAAAACCCGCACCAGCCAAGGTCCAATGCGAAGGTATGTGAGCACGGACTAAGCGTCTTGCGCGTTTCAGAGGATTGGCAAATTGATCTGGCCACTTCGCCGTAAGCCAGATTAAGATTGGAATGAAACTTTACGAAGGCCAAGGGCCGGATAGGCGAAGCTTGGCGAGACATAGTCTTTCAAGGCAGACTTGGGCGGTCTTGAAACAACCGCCGAGACAGCCAAGTCCCTGATCGCGGCTATTAACGCGCCTCACGTGTAGGGCTGTTTGAGGGTCTCTTCATTGTCATTATAGCGGCAATGTTGTTGAGGTAAGCAGAAGCCGCCGAGGCTTAGGATGCCTCTCAAGTGACCCCCCATCAGGTTTAGTCAGGCATATCCAAATGCTCGCACCATAGTTTAGGCGTCTCAAAATCATATCAACAAACTCATTAGGGGGAGCCAAATTCCCTGCTGATGTCAAAATAACCTGCACAAAACCTGCTTTGCCGAATAGGCGTCGTGTCACTCTTTTCCTCTCTGTGTTTTTGAAGGAAAACACAAATTCATCGCGAAACAAAATAGTGCCCCTTTGGCCTATCTCCACTGCGTTCCGGAGGCGCTGCCCCTCTGCAAATCAGAACTTGAGCGGGCGGTTCTTGTCAGCAGGGAGATTGGCTCCCAAAATTTCGCTGACATAATTTGGAGACTG
>Ga0209185_1000775_pt1 | contig 33019 bp, 19 predicted proteins | sample SidtaG_2_FD_187425 | JGI IMG/M metagenome (GOLD analysis project Ga0209185, IMG submission 187425) | Marine algal microbial communities from Sidmouth, United Kingdom - Sidmouth_Asex2 metaG (SPAdes) (version 2) | ecosystem: Host-associated > Algae > Red algae > Unclassified | place: Sidmouth... | reverse complement strand
GTGTGTTATTCGGGTCGGTATCGTCATCGCTTGCGCTAATCTCTGCACTGTTGACCAAGTCATCTTGTGTGCCTGTGAAGGGGTCATTTACAGTTAAGATAATTGTCAAGGTTTCTGTACCGCCGGGGGCAATTGGTCCGGCTATCGTTTGGTCTGGATTGCCGTCTGCATCTGCATCGCCCCATGCTGCATTTGCTGCCGCATCGTAGGTGTAACCTGCTGGTACGTAATCATTAACCAAAGTGTTATAAGCTGGTACTGTACCGTCATTATACACCGTAATATCGAAACTGACTGTATCGCCCGGTGCTATGTATGGACTTTGACCTGCGCTTAACATTTTTGTTAAGGCTAAATCGAAAATCGTTACGAAAGCAGGGTCTTGGTCGTCTTCGTCTGTTGCTGCTATGCTATCGTTTGGTACGCCTGTTCCGTCACCATCTGTAGCGTCGTCATCCGGTCCGCCGGGTGTACCACCTGCGTCGTTCGTAGGGTCCGTATCTGGCTCGCTGTCTATATCAACAAGCGTAGAGTCTGTGGAACTATTGCCGTCTATACTTTCAAAACTCGATATTTCTGCAATATTTATTAAGTCATTTTGTGTTTCTAGGAACGGACTATTGACTATCAGAGCAATTGGTACAATTATCGGTGTACCTTGTGATACTGGACCTGCAATTGTTATATCCGGATTACCATCGGTGTCACTGTCAATATTCCATAATGGATTTAATAATCCATCAAAAGTATATCCTATTGGTATATAATCGTTTATTAAGACGTTATATGCGGTAGATGTGTCTTGGTTGATAATTGTTATATCAAATTTGACCGTATCGCCTGGAGCAACATAAGGGCTTTGTCCCGTGCTTAATGATTTTACTAGTGCTAAATCATAGATACAATCTGCTTCAGTTAGTATGACTTCTATCGTTTCTTGGCAACCATTATTATCTGTAACTATGACTGTGTAGGTGCCTCGTTCTAAGTCTGTCTGATTTTTTGGATAATCGCAAGTTGGTTCAAAATTAACCGAGAATGAACCTCCATCTGTTCCGCCAGCACCGGGGTCAGTAGCATCATAAAATATTAATTCTATTTGATCTATACAATCAGGAAAGGTGATAAAAAATCCACCATCGTCGCTGTCATTTAGATTTGATGCCGGTGGCGGGCAAATAGATGACCAAGTATTGGTAGCGGTGTAAGCTACGCATGTATTTGGAGGGTCTGCTATAGTAAAAGCGCTGGTCAGGTCAAGCGGTGCCCCACCTTGAAGTGTTGCGTTCACTATGACTTCATCATTTCTATCTATATCGTTTATAAATATTGTGACACCACAAACGGTATCGCTAAAAGTCCATGTTCGACTTACGTTTGCTCCATTTACTCCACCTTGTATGATCTGTGAGTATCCTGTTCGCAATGCATATTTTGTACTTAATTGAATATTTTCTATATTGTTTTCATCTATAGCTGTTCCTGCTCCATTAAGTATAGGTGGTCCGACTGATAGGGTCGCACCTTGTACGGTGTAAGCTGCGTCATTTATTGCTGTTTCAGGTGGCTGTTGTTCTTCAATTTGTTGAAAATCTATATCTACTAATTGTCCTTCACATGGTTCTGTGATTAGGGGTAGTTTTCCATTTTCATCACTCCAACTGTAGGTATATGGTTCAACACCTCCATTTACAACGATGTCAATATCTCCTAATGTGCCATTACAATTAGGGTTAATTTGATTGACTTCTATATTCAAATTACTAAGATTGACTTCGATTTCGGATGTGATGGTACACCCACCCGCATCGGTCAGTGTTAATATATAAATACCTTCTTGAGCCGATGCTGATGCAATTACTGGATTTGGATCGGTAGAACTATATCCACTTGGTCCACTCCATAAATAGGTGTATGGAGATATTCCTCCGGTGACATTAGATGTAAGATTTACGTCCTGTCCTGCACAAACTGGTATTACGGAAGCCGAAACTATTGGTTGATTGGGTTGTATAATTTCAGCTTGTGACGTGATGACACAAGAATTGGCGTCAGTAATTGTTATAGTATATGTACCTGCTCCGAGTCCGTCGATATTTGGGGTATTTGCACCATTGCTCCAATTGTATGTATATGGAGTGGTACCGCCTGATACAGTAACGTTCATGCTACCGTTTTCAGCATTACAGGCTGCGTCAACGACATCAATTTCTACGACTTGGGCAGGGCAATCAAAGACACAATTTGTTACGTTGAAACAAACTTCTCTAGATACTTCGCAACATGTGCCATCGTAACAGTTGGGGCTAAGTACCTCGTTGTCAGAATTTGTTGAGTTTTCAAATCTTCCACCTGGTAAATATCCTGTGACTGTGTAACAAATTTGTGTATTTTCTGCTATTCCATTATTGGTTGCCAACTCGTCGTCAAAGAAAGCTTCTGTGCTACCATTGCCTGGATTTGCTATGATCAGGTATTGTAATGAGGGATCGTCTGTACTCGTCCATGCAAGGTCAGTAGGGTCAGCAATTCCTAGATTGGGAGCGTTTACCCCTTCTCCTGTTCCTAGTCCGGGTCCAGGACCGCTACAGAATGTTCTGATGTTTTCTCCACAATTTACGTTGCCAAATGTAATAGAAAAATCAAGTAGTTCATCAAAATTATTACCACTACAATCTGGTGCACCTCCTGTAAACACTTCATTATTGATAATATATAATGACCAAGTTCCATTCATAGGTGAGCCGTACATTGCTGACACTGCACCTTGGTTTTGATAAGTTCCCGGGGCAGTAACAGCTCCTGGTATACCCCCTACTGTAGTAAAGCAGACTTCGCCTGGCATAGATGCTACAAAATTGGGACCTCCACCTGCTATACCTGCACCGCCAAAGGCAGTACCATCAAATAGAACACCGCCTTGAGTACTACTATCACCCGGAGTGCATGGTGGCAATACAAAGACTTGGAGTGCATTGTGTTTATCATTTCCATTATTCTTTAATTCGAAACATACGGTTAACTCGGTTCCAGCGTTAAATACTTGTTGTTCCGGACAGTTTTGGAAAATATTAGACACTTCAATCGAATACGCATTTATACTATTAGCAAGCCCTTCTCCATCACATGCTGGTGCAGTTTGATGAGGTGAGCTACCATCGCATAGTAAGGTGCTGCTATTATTGCTACCATCTAATAGGGGCGGAGTGACGAAATTAGATGAAAATGTAGTATCTCTACCGTATAGTGCAGATACTCGCACAAAAGGAGGCAAGCCACAATCTGGGTCTACTTCAATTACAGGTGTGAGGGCTGGAGTAGGTTCGTCTACGGTTGCTGCTACTATCGCCGAACAAGCAGTATTGCATTCTATACCTTCGGGATCACTAATGGTAACTACATAATTGCCTGCGGGCAAGTTTTCTGCTGTTTCCCAACGAGTGGTACCGGGGATATTGGTGAATGTTGTATTTGTAGGTCCGTCTATATTAAATGAATAAGGTAAGCCGTTACCATCGCTATAATCTCCATCACCATTAGGGTCTGGTGTACCACCTACCAAGTTCTCAATAATCAATTGTCCATTTTGGTCGCCCTCACATATTATATTACAATTTCTCATGGAAGCTGTAATTGGTGGTCCAGAAGACAAAAAGCGAATACAGGTGCTTGATTTTGAACCATCACAAGGGTCTTCGTATCGTACACATATTACACTACTTTGTCTTAAAATTCCGTCTCCAAAGTTTATCGTTTCTGTTCCTGGCAAAGTAAAAGGATTGACTCCTGCTCCTTCAAAGGGATTGCCTATTAAAGCAAAGGAACAATCATCTTCTACATTTAAGAAGTTTCCAAATTGTGCAGTATAGTTGTTAGGATACCCGGTTGCATCTGTAATTCCGCATTGCAATGTTCCATTCTCCCCTGGATCGCCGATAATAGAAGTTCCATCTACTATACATTCATATTTTGAGTCATCATTGTACTGAAAGTTTGCAGCCACAATTGGAACGCCATTATTGCTAACGTATACTATTGCGTTAGTAGAAGTTGCTGGCGAGTCATCACATATAGGTATTCCATTTTCTGTCAAATCTATTTCACCTTGACAAGCAAGCGGTGCACCAAAATCTATCTTTAAGTTTTCTCTACAGTTAATTTCTACAACATGGTGTATTGAGCCGTCGCCTCCCGTTTCTATACCATTACCAAATGCAAGCTGACCGTTAGCAGAGTTACCACCACTGCCTACAAAGGTTATCAAAATATCATCATCATTGGTTTCTGTACCTACTTGAGTACCACAATTGCTATTGAAGTTATCATCCTCACAATCAATATCTTGCGAAACACACGAATTATCAATATCTCCTTCATCTTCAGGAAGCAATGAATAGTTACCGACGTATGTTACTGGTAAAGAGGGACAAACTTGACTTCCGTCACCAATATTTACTGTAAGAATAGGATTATCAATTGGCTCGTTTACTCCGCTCAAACATATACGATAAACTTCACTAACTGGCGATTCCGCAACCATACTAACACTATCAATGTCACAACTGATTCCCGTGTATAAAGAGCAATTGCTGGTCACATTGCCATTGTCAGAGCGGCAACCTGTACGATTGGGACTATCTACAACGAACTCCCACATAAATACATTATAACACTGTCCGGGACAAAGTATGAAATCGTAAGTAGGATTGACCGTACACCATTCATCGACTGACCAAGTATGATTCTCATCACTAATCAATTGTCCGAGTTCATAATCTCCACAGGTTGATTTTTTATAATCCGAGCAGTAAGGCGTTTCCCATTGTCCACCGACTACCATATCCATAAATACCACATCCCCCGCTGGATTTTCGCACGGATTTACCGGCAATACACCATATTCTAAATAAGACCCATTTGGTGCAGGTGAGTTCTGCCCATAAAATCCTACATAATGATAAATCGAATTTTCGTCACCTGTAGGGCATGCAGATTGTCCAGAACGATTTCCGCAATCAATATCGTAAGTCAGTCGTACGATACCGTCTCCAGACCCAGGATTAACCTCAGAAATATCTAAGACTTTGGGTATTACAGGTACGGTGCAATTCTGCGCTTGAATTGTCGCACCACAAAAACCTAGGACGAAACTCAAAGCTAAAATTATTTTCTTATACTGTAAAGAAGGTAATAGCAATGCAATTTGCTGTATCTGAAAAAAAATCTGCTTTACCAATGAGTCAGTTTTTTTCCAGTGGGGCTTATGCAGCATCTTGTATATCAAATTTTTCCTTAGATACAGAGTGCACTTTAAATAGATATAATTTTTTGTCATAGTAAATGTAAAAGATGATGAATGTGTAAATGTCGAATATATAAAACTTTAAATTCTATGATGAGCTAAGGGAAGGCGAAAAAATAACCTACCCATCTGAATTGTTCTTTTCCTTATATGTTTCACTAAATTCTCCTTATCCCGAAAGCATTCGGGACGCGTCAAATTTGGCTCGTGTAAAGAAAAAATAATGGCGTGAATATGTAGCGTTTATTTAATTCCTGATACTAAAGTTATTTATGCTGCATTTCTTATGGTTTAATAGTTAAAGATTTTACGACGTTTTTTTCAAAGAGTTGCGCAAACATTCTACTTTTTAGAGTTATTGTTTTTATTTTTTAGTACAATTAACTTATAACTTATACAAAGCATTAATTACTAATTAAATAGAATAAAAATTAAAACATATTCAACATTTAATATTAGAATATATTTTAACTCATTTTCCTCAAAATAATAAGGTTCTTTGACAAATTTAGTGGTTGCTCGTTTCTCGCGTAAGGGATAGTAGGTGTTGTTTGAACGTAACGGAGCGATAGCGGAGTGGAGAGAGTGCCGGATAGCCCGACCCCCGACTGATAAGGAGGGGGATACGCCCAATTATTATTTATTTTACCGGATTTGTTAAAGTAAGTAGTGAGACAAAAATATCCTTACTTTTTGACGGTTTCTTTTTCCGCTATTTTTCCCTACAAAAATCCTTACGTAGCGTAGGCTATGTGCGGTTTTTGTAAGAAAAAATATCGAAAAAATAACCACGTCAAAATTGTAAGCCTATTTTTGTCCCACTACTTAAGGGATGAAAAAACATTGGATGAAATCCGATTAACACATTTAAAAATAAAACATGTTTGCTTTACACCTGAAACCATTTGCATTTTTCAGCTACTTTCAAAAGTTGTGTTATCTTTCAAAATTGATCGTGTTTAGAGTATCATCCAATTTCTTGTTTTCCCAAGTTCTTGCCCGACATTTCTGATTTAGAATTTGGAGTAAGGGAAGACGAAAAAAATAATCTACTCAAAGCTTGCCTCTGTGCTTTTTGGTTATTTTTATTATATGTCAATGTTTTTTGCTACTTTACAAAACACTCGACAATTTTTTAGGTAAGGGAAGACGAAAAAAATAATAACTTCACGATTTGTTCTTTTTCTTTATACTTCACCAAATTCTCCTTAAATAACCCGTTATTCGCGTCAAATTTGGCTCGTGTAAAGAAAAAATAACGGCATGAAAATGTAACGTTTGTTATCTTTTCATTCCTAAGTGGAAGTACAAGTTTAAGAATAAGTTTAAATTTAAGTGTAAATAAACAATTCACTTTCAGTGAATTATGATAATTTAAAGTGTCGCTTAGTAGTCATTCCACTTACTTAGTAGTCATTCAATAATATAATGCGAACAGTCATACAAAGAGTGAGCGAAGCCTCTGTAACAGTAGAAGGTGAAATTATTGGTCAGATTGGTTGGGGCTTGCTTATTTTGTTGGGCATAGAGCCGGGAGATGAGCAAGAAGATATTGATTGGCTGTGCCGAAAAATCGTCAATATGCGTATATTTGACGATGAAAATGGCGTGATGAATCATTCCGCTTTAGATACGGATGGTGGCTATTTGGTCATCAGTCAATTTACGCTACACGCAAGTACCAAAAAGGGCAATCGCCCCTCGTATATACGTGCAGCGAAACCCGATATTTCCGTTCCGCTATACGAGGAGTTTGTCAAAACTCTCGCAGAACATGCTGGAAAAATCATCGAAACCGGCAAGTTTGGCGCAGACATGAAAGTCTGCCTAATCAATGACGGACCAGTAACCATACTTTTAGATACGAAAAATAAAATGTAAGACGAGAGAGGTGAGACAAGAGACGAGAGAAAAGTAAATGTATCTCTTGTCTCGTCTCACTTCTCTTGTCTCAAGTCTTTCACATGAAATTAAATCTCGACATCATTAGTGCCAGCAAGCCCGAATGGATTCAGGCGGTCATGGCAGATTTTGACCGCTTTTTGCAAGACCATGCCGATTGCGAACGCAAAGCCTCATCTATGGCGATGAGTTTTGTGGCAAAATACCCGGATAGAACCGAAATTATTCCCGAATTGATAGATACGGCAGTGGAAGAATTACAGCACTTCCAACAGGTGTACGCACTCATGGAAGCGCGCGGTATTCGACTCGAGCATTCTATCGGAAAGGATATGTATGTGGCTGAACTCATGGGCTTGTGCCGACATGGGCGCGAGGAGCGTTTTATGGATAGGCTATTGTTGGCTTCGGTAGTAGAGACACGCGGCGCAGAGCGTTTTAGACTCGTTGCGGAGGCGCAGACCGACCCGGAATACGCCCGTTTTTATAAGATGCTCTGGGTCTCAGAAGCCAAACACGGACATGTTTTTGTCAAAATGGCACTCCATTATTTTGATGAAAAAATGGTGTACGACCGACTTGCTTTTTTCGTGGAAAATGAAGCGAAAATATTGGACGGGCTGGAAATTAGAGCGGCGTTGCATTAAAATCATAATGTAGGGCAGGTCGCGACCTGCCTCTACATTATGATTTTTCCGTATTCATCAATCCTAAATTTTTCTTCATACATAAAATCAGAATATTCTATGCGATTCTTTCGGTACCCGTACTCTAATGGGTCGTATTCCCAGATATTTTGGTACGTACTTAGTGTGATACTTAAGTCCTTATCTATTTCCCCACAAAGATATTTATCAGGGTCGGAACTATCGGCAAATCGTATTTTATCAATATTTTTGCCTTGCCATGTATAGGTCGCAATTTCGAAGTGCTTATATCGGCGATTTTGCGGATTTACAGGATAAGCCAAATACAAAACCGCAACGAAATTTGTTGTTTTTTTCAACATGGCTATGGCAATATAATGTTCCTCGTCAGGAATATATTCCTCCCGCCCAATAAATGAGGTCAGCGGATCGTTTAATCTTCTTCTCTTATTAAATCGCTTTCCCAAATCATCCGGTCCGATTCGAATGGGTGATTTTATACGCGGAAAAAGGTGGGTAAATAAGTCAAATTTGATGTATATTTCATCATCATTTTGCCCAAAAGTTTGCAGGAAAATTTTGTTAAATTCGTAAGTATGCCGAATGTTTTTGAGCCGCTTATCGGTCAGCAAACTATCTTTTTGAATGTAGCCGTTTTGGGTTGCCATGCGAAGGTAATTGATAGCGCGTCGCTTACCATCCAAGTCCGAATCATCCATTGCATAGGCGCAAGCCATATTATAAAATAAATATTTAGACGGTTGATAACCAATGAATTTTGCCATTTTGTAAGCGTTAATCGCCTCTTCATGCTGCTTTAGTTCGAGTTGAATATTTCCGATATAAAAATACGTTTCAGGCCTTGGGTGATATTGAAGTGAAAGTACAAATAAGTCGATTGCCGCTTCGATATTACCTTCACTTATAGCTATTTTTCCATCTTCAAATTTTTCTTTCGCAATAGCTTTATGCTTGTCACTGACGAAATCACGCGCTTTTTTTACTCGGAAAGGATTATAAATATTTTCTTTTGCCAAAGGCAAATCCGTACTCGAGATATTTGCTTCTTCAACGGGCGTATTTTCCCCACAAGTCATACTGGTCAAACCAATAATAACTAACCAAAAATAGTAAATTAATGCCCTTTGCTTCATGGATTAATATTTGCATGACCAAATTACGAATTAAAAGTGAAACGTAAAACGATTTTATAAACCGTTCTGTTCAAATACCTGTTTTGACTTGATGATTAACGACTTAGAAAAATTCTTTAAAACTTCGACCAATTCCAAAAAAACCGTAATTTGCAAACAAATTTTGACAATGAAAAACTTACTGACCATCTTTCTTTTAGCGTTTACATTCCCCCTTTCTGCACAGGAAATTAATACCATTCCATATACGGAAAAGGTGCTGCCTGCCAAAAAATTGAGCAGCAATGTCAATTCTATTTATGCGGAGCGATTGCCGATTATCACACCCGATGGGCGAACGCTTTATTTTGCCAGAAAATACCACCCTGGTAATATGCCCGACAAGCGCGAAAAAAATACCTACGAGATTTATAAAGACGATATTTGGGTCAGCCGCCGACAGACAGGCAGCGACTGGAGCAAAGCCCGAAACATAGGCGCACCGCTCAATACAGACAGCCACAACTTCGTCATCGCAGTCAGTGCCGATGGCAAAACGCTCTATCTCGCCAACAAATATAAGACTCAAAAAGACGGTGTTTCGTACTCCGAAAAAACCGCTATGGGTTGGTCAAAACCTAAAGCCTTCGACATCCCGAATATGTATAATCGTAGCAAATTTGTCGGCTATCATGTCAATGTCAAGGGCGATGTACTCATCATGGCGGTCGAGCGAAGTAAGACACAAGGCGGACGCGATTTATACGTTTCTTTTCGCAAAAAAGGCGACAATTGGACGGAGCCGAAAAACATGGGCAAGGTCATCAATTCCAAGTCCGAAGAAGCGAGTGTTTTTATCGCCGCAGACAATAAAACCATCTATTTTTCCTCAATGGGACATCCCGGATATGGCGGTTACGATGTGTTTATGAGCAGACGTTTGGACGATACGTGGACAAAGTGGTCGGAACCACTCAATCTCGGAGAAAGGATTAACACGCGCGGAAATGATTATAATTACACCGTCCCTGCTTCGGGCGAATACGCCTACTTTTCATCCGATGTCGGTGAGAAAAGTTTGATGTCAAATTTGTATAAAATTGAATTGCCGCGAGAGGTGCGTCCCAAACCTGTTACGGTGATTAATTTTACGATGAAAAAGAAACCAGAGAAAAAGAAAGATAAGCCGATTGAGGTAAATATTACCATGAAAAGAAAATCACGCGACATCGAATCGACCACCGCCGTTCGTCCGAATAAAACTAAGAAAATCGACAAACGAGAAAACAAAAAAGAACTCGCGCCCACGCCCGAAATAGAAGAACAAGTCGTAATGATTATTGATGATGAAACGGAAGATGAATTGCCGGAAATTCCGGGATATTTTACCGTCAGGGAAGCTCCCAAAACGGAAGTAGTGTATGAAGAAATTGACTATGACGGTGATGACCCCGAGATTATAGAGGAAATCAAAATCCCAAATAAAGTCAAGCGCATGAAACGCCGCGATGCCAAAAAAGATTCGCCCGAACTGGAGACGATGAAGCAAAAATTGCTCTCGCTCGAATACGAAATCGAAGAAATCACAGAGGAACGCAACGACGAGAATTTGACCGAAAAAAAGCCCGAAAAAGTGACGATAAAATACCGCCGAAAAGTTGAAGATGACCCACGCATGTTGCTCCTCAAACGCAAGTACGCAGGTATGCACAAAAGCGTAGACGAGATAGAAGACGACCCACAATTGGCACTAATGAAAAACAAATTTAAAAACCTTTATTACACTGACGATGAGGAAGATGAGGAAGAATCTATCGCAGAAATCCGCTTAAAAAGACAACGCGAACGCGAGTCTGCACCAAAACGAGAAACCCGAAAATCGGAACTCGAAACTCGTAACCCAAAACCCAAAAAATCTAAGTCAACTTATCGTCCCGACAATACAAATGATGATGAAATCGCCAATGTCATGGAGGATGAAGAAACGATGACTGAAACACCCTCTTTTGAAGAATTGCAAGCCAAAGTGCGCGAAAATGTAGAACGCGATTTGGTAGAAGAAGTACGCCTCGAATTGCAGCAAGAATTGATAGGTGAAGTACGCTCAGAATTGGAAAATGAACTCTTGCGCGAGGTACGAACACAACTTGAAGATGACCTTCGTGACGATATAGAGCAACAACTTCGCAATGAATTGGAAGAAAGTGTCGCACAGCGATTGGAAGAAGATTTGGAAGAAAATGTGAAGGACGATTTGAGGTCAGAAATGCGCGACGACATCGAAAAAGAACTCCGCGAAACCATGCGTAACGACATCGAAAAATCGCTCCGCGAACAACTCGCCGACGAAATCAAAGACGAACTCCGCGAAGAATTATCTTTTCGTTATAAAAAAGAAATCGAAACACAATTGCGTCGAGAAATCACGCAAAAAGTACGCAAAGAATCCAAAGAGCGCGAACGCGATATTGCCCAAAATGCACCCGAAACCGCCGAGCCAAAAGCCTACCGCGAGTTGGCAGAAAGCGTCACCCTCTACCCTATCGAAGTTGGTCAAATTATCCCACTGGATAATATTTATTTCGATGCAAATGAGGCAACACTAAAAGTAGAATCCGAAGCAGAACTACTTCGCGCCCTCAAATTCCTTGACCAAAACCCCAACCTCGTTGTCGAAATCAGCGGTCACACCAACGGCTTGTGTAGCACGGAATTTGCCAACGAACTTTCAAATGCACGCTCCGCCACCGTCGCCAATTTCTTGCGAGAAAACGGTGTCAACAAAATCCGTGTCACCAATAAAGGTTATGGAAAAATAAACCCCATCGCCTCCAATGCCAACGCCGCAGGTCGGCGGAAAAACCAACGAGTAGAGATGAAAATCCTTCGGATTAATGAGTGAATGAATGAATGAATGAATGAATGAATGAATGAATGAATGAATGAGTGAGTGAGTGAGTGAGTGAGTGAGTGAGTGAATGAATCGCGAATGGCATTTTATTCACTCATTCACTCATTAATAAGACCATAGCGCAGGTGGTCTTCCCATTTGCCGTTGATTTTTAAATAAGATTTGGAAAGCCCTTCGCGGTCGAAGCCGAGTTTTTCGACGACCCTTTGCGAAGCAAAATTAAGAGGCATAATATTCGCCTCTATACGATGAAGTTGGCGTTGTTCAAACATATATTGGATGGCATGTGCAGTGGCTTCTGTCATATAACCTTTGCCGTTTTCCTGCCTATCCATTTTATAACCCATAAAGCACGAACGCAGCACACCCATCACGATATTTGAGAAAGAAATATCACCGATAACACGCTCCAATTTCGTGTCCTCTCGGTCAAAAATAAACAACTTCACCTGCCTACCCGCCTTCAATTCCTCCGCATCACGTTTAAGCCAAAGCTGATGAAATCGTTCCGAAAAAAAATCCGGTCCATACGCCGGCAACCACGGACGAAAAAACTCCGCATTGCGCTCATTATACGCCAACACCTTATCGCTATATCGTGGCGTAAGCATTTGTAAACGAAGCCGTTCTGTCTCTATAATAAACACTTTATTGGTGATTAATGATTAACGGTTAATGAATAGCAAATAATAACATTTTCGCGTAGCGAAAATCAAAATATTAATCATTGATCGTTAAAAAATGATTTTAGTTGCGCCGCCTGTGCCGTAGCCTTCGTGATAGCCATCTTCAAAACGCACGACTTGCGGATTATCTTTTATTCTATGGTGTATTTCTTCGCGTAGTCGTCCTTTTCCTTTTCCATGAATGACGTATACATAGGGTACGCCTACTCGAATGGCACTATTAAAGTATCGGTCAAAGGCTTCGAGTTGAAAATTAAGCGACTGTCCGGCATCCATTTTTTCATAATCATCTGTGAGTGCATGGATGTGTAAATCAATGGTTTTTTCGAAATTTGCCCGTGCCTTTACGTCAAATATTTGGATACGCATTTCATCATAAACGGTCTTATCTTTTTCTTCTGCCAAATTATCTTTAGTATAATTTCGCAGCGTATCTTCGCGCTCTACAGGCGGTGCAAAATCATCTGCCAATTGGTATAAATGCACATCACTATTCAAATAAGGCGAATAGGCTTGTTTTTGGAAAAATTGTTTGGGCTTCAATTTTATTTTTTTGACGACACGCCCATCTTGCCCCTCCGTTGTCCATCGCCAAAGGGTGAGGTCAAATACAGGATAATCATTCAGATTTGCTTTGGGCATATAAGCCAATTCGCTGGCACTTTCGTTTTCTACGCTACCGCTCAATTGCAAATCATCGTCGAGAATATGCATATATCCATCAAACACAACCTTCCATAAAGTTCTGTTTATCAAATGAATACGATAAGAATTAATGTCGCCTGCGCTTGTTGCCACAGGTTCAAAAGCTAAAAAAAGTCCGCGTTGCATGGTACTATTAATGTTGTAGTTTTGTAATATCAAAATGCCGCAGTGGTGCGTGATAATATTGCTACGAAGCAGTTAGGGAAGACGAAAAAAATAATCTACCCGTCTGAATTGTTCTTTTTCTTATATGTTTCACTAAATTTTCCTTACGTAGCCCAGCTATGCACGTCGAATATAGCCAAACATATAAAAAAAATAACGGCTTCATTTGGGGTAGATTATTTTCTTCCTCTTCCCTTACTACGAAACTACGACATCGCAATACTACAGCACCACTTCACAAAAGTAATCAATTTCGTACATTTGGTTGTTGTAAAGCATGATGCAATGTTATTTAATTGAAAATGTACGGATAATTACATTTCTTTTTAAAAGAGTACACAAAACTGAAAGCGAGCAGTTTTGTTCCTAACGGAACAAGGGAACGAAGATAAACCTTGGTTTTCTACCGACATTTTGCCCTTAACAGGGCAGATTTCACGTTCAATAGTTCCTTTAGTTCAAAAGGGTACACAAATTTTCTGCGACCTGTTTTGCCCTTAACAGGGCAAGAAATTATTGTATTTTGCTTTGAGCTACCAATATTTTGTCCCTAACGGGACTGTTTTACGTTTAAAATGCCTCGTTAGAGGCAAAATGTCGGTAGGAAATAGTAAAATATACACCTCAAGAGTGCCGTAGGCACTCAATGTTCGTGCGATTTCAATTTGTGTACCCTTTTGAATCCTTTAGGAACAAAATATCGGTAACAAAGCCAGATTCCTCCTTTTTTATTGCTCCGTTAGGAGCAAAATAGGTGCGTCCAAATTTGTGTACTCTTTTGAAAAAGCGAATAACTAAGGTACATTAAACAAACCACAAACAAACGAATCACGACAAATATGAGTAGAAAGAAAAAAGAAAAAGCGAGCTTACGCGAGCAATTTGGTGCCTTGCGAAACCTACCGCGGTTTTTGCGAATGGTATATGACACTAATCCCAAGATGACGATTGGGAACATCGTGTTGCGTATCATAAAGGCGGCGATTCCCTTAGCGATGCTATATATAGGTAAAGAAATTATTGATGAGGTGATTGGACTAATGCCCAAGGGTGAAGGCGGCGATATGAACTATCTGTGGCTTTTGGTCGGCTTGGAGCTTGGCTTGGCAGTGCTGTCGGATTTGATTAATCGCGCGATTACGCTGCTCGATAGCTTGCTGGGTGATTTATTTTCCAATGATATTTCGGCGAAATTGATACGACATGCCGCTACGATGGATTTATATCAATTTGAGGACGCAGATTTTTATGACAAATTGGAACGGGCAAGGCGACAGACCGTTGGACGCACGATTTTGATGTCGCATGTCTTGGCGCAATTTCAGGATTTAATTACCATCGGTTTTCTTTCTGTCGGGTTAATCGCTTTCAATCCCTGGTTGATTTTGCTGCTGATAGTAGCGGTTATTCCTTCTTTTTTGGGCGAAAGTCATTTCAATCATAAGACTTATTCGCTCACGCGAAATTGGACGCCACAACGCCGCGAACTCGACTATCTACGCTACATCGGTGCGAGCGATGTTACGGCAAAGGAAATCAAAACATTTGGGCTTGCAGACTTCATTGCAGGGCGTTTTGAGACGGTGGCAGATAAATATTATAACGCTAATAAACGACTGGTTATCAGGCGTTCTATGTGGGGTGGCTTGCTCTCGGCACTCGGTAGTGTGGCGTATTATGGAGCTTATGTTTTTATTGTAATTCAGACCGTAGCCGGTGCTATTACGGTGGGTACGCTGACCTTTTTGGCAGGTTCATTTAGTCGGATGCGTGGTATGTTGCAGGCGATGATGAAACGCTTTACACAAATCGCTGATGGTGCAATGTACCTCCAAGACCTCTTCGATTTTTTTGAGATAGAACCCGACATCAAATCTCCGAAAAACCCTATCGCCGTACCCACGTACATTGAACGTGGTTTTGCGTTTGAGAATGTTGGCTTTCAATATCCGGGCAGCGAAAAATGGGCATTGCGCGGCGTGTCTTTCCATCTAAATGCAGGAGAAAAAATGGCACTCGTCGGCGAAAATGGTGCAGGAAAAACCACCCTCGTCAAGCTACTTGCCCGATTATATGAACCCACAGAAGGACGGATTTTGATGGATGGCGTCGATTTGCGTGATTATGATTTGGCAGAACTTCGGGCGACTATCGGTATTATTTTTCAGGATTATGTACGCTTTCAGATGAAGGTGTCGGAAAACATCGCCGTTGGGCAGATTGACCATGTAGCGGAGTTGGATTATATTGAGGATGCGGCACAAAAAAGCCTTGCTGCGCCTGTCGTAGAAGAACTGCCGAAGCAGTACGAACAGATGCTCGGCAAGCGATTTGCCGGAGGTGTAGAGCTATCGGGTGGTCAGTGGCAAAAGGTCGCGCTCGCCCGTGCGTATATGCGTAACGCTCAGTTGCTTATACTCGACGAACCTACCGCCGCACTCGATGCGCGGGCAGAGCATGAGGTGTTTATACGTTTCGCGGAATTGATTCAAGGGAAGACAGCGGTGCTGATTTCACATCGTTTTTCGACGGTGCGGATGGCTGACCGTATTTTATTTCTGGAAAATGGACAGATGAGGGAACTGGGTTCGCATGAAGAACTGCTCGCGCAAGATGGACTGTATGCGGAGTTGTTTAAATTGCAGGCAGCGGGGTATGTTTAAGTTCAAGTTCAAATTGAATGTGTCACAAATCGGTGTTAATTATAAGGTTCTGCTGAAATAAGGATATTTTTAAATTATTTTATAATAAAAAATATTTATAAATAATTAATTTTTAATAATAAATAAATTACAAAATAATTTTAATTAATTAAAAAATGGCTATATTTCAGTGCGACCTTATAATGAAAATATTTATAAATAATTAATTTTTAATAATAAATAAATTACAAAATAATTTTAATTAATTGAAAAATGGCTATATTTCAGTGCGATCTTATAAGGGAAGAGGAAGAAAATAATCTACCCCAAATGAAGAAGTTATTTTTTTTCTTTCACTTAGTGAAACATATAAGAAAAAGAACAATTCAGACGGGTAGATTATTTTTTTCGTCTTCCCTTAGGCTAAAAAGCGCGTTTTTAATTATCCATTATCCATTATAAAAATTACCATGCACCAATCCAATATCCTCACCCACTTAGGCGAAGAGCGCGAACGCTACTTCAACGCCGTTGCGCCGCCTATCATACAGAGCAGCAATTTCGTTTTTGATAGCGTTGCTGATTTTCGTAAAAAATTTGAAGACGAATACGACAACCACCTCTACACGCGCGGCAACAACCCTACGGTACAAATTCTGCGGCGCAAAATCGCGGCATTAGAAAATGCCGAAGACGCACTCGTTGTCGGCAGTGGTGCGGCGGCAGTTGCAATGGCAGTCATCGGCAACGTGCAGGCGGGCGACCACGTTGTGTGCGTACAAGCGCCTTATGGCTGGACACACGCGCTACTCACCAAATTTTTGGCACGATTTGGCGTCAGTCATACCTTCGTAGATGCAAAAAACACCAAAGAAATCGCCGCCGCCATCCAACCAAACACTCGCGTACTCTACCTCGAAAGCCCCAACTCCAAAACCTTTGAGATTCAAGACCTTACAGCCTGTGCAGCACTCGCCAAGCAACACGGAATCACCACGATAATCGACAACAGCCACGCCTCGCCCATCTATCAACGCCCAGTCGAACACGGCATCGACATCGTGATACATTCCGGCACAAAATACCTCAACGGACATAGCGACGTCATCGTAGGCGTTATTTGTGGAAAAAAAGAGATGATGAAAAAGCTCTTTGAATCGGAATTGATGACGCTTGGCGGCACGATTTCGCCACACGATGCAGCACTCGTAATACGCGGTTTACGCACGCTTCCCCTACGCATCCAACGTAGCCACGAAAGCGCAGTAAAAATAGTCCGCCGATTGGAAAAACACCCAAAAGTAGCAAAAGTATATTTCCCTTTTTCGCCCAATTTTCCACAATACGAACTCGCTCAAAAACAAATGTCTGGCGCAGGCGGCTTATTTTCTATTCGACTGAAAGCCAAACGTATAGAAGAAGTCGAAGCGTTTTGCGACAAGCTCGAACGCTTCCTTATGGCAGTTTCTTGGGGCGGTTACGAATCGCTCATCATCCCAATGTGCGGCTTTTACAATGTCGCAGGACGCGAAAAACCTGACTTACCCTGGGATTTCATTCGTTTTTATATCGGGCTGGAAGACGTAGAATGGCTCTGGGAAGATATTGAACAGGCACTTGACGGGTTGACGGGTTGTTGAGTTGACGGGTTATATTTTTATTTTCGCTGCGCGAAAACCTCAACAGAACAATTCGTCAGCACTCCTCAACTCATCAACACAACAACTCATCAACCCGTCAAACATACGTTTTACGTATTATTTTTTTTTAAATTTTATTATAATTCCTATTTTTTATGTACATTTAGTCTCTATAATTGTCAAGGAAAACTGTATCTTCGATTCTATTTTGACAATTCAAACAATAAGTAATCAAGTAGATGAATGTTTATATAATGAGAAAACGTTAAAATGAATGTTTTGTCCTGACATATATTTATGTATTCATCTGTGTATAAAAAATGTAGAGTAATAGTTTTGTGAACTTGTTTTTTCGTAAGTTAATGATAGGCGTGAAATTAAGCGGTAAATAGATAGGTGAATTATTATGATTCGCTGAAGATAAATTGAATTGAGTTTGAGCTTGGTTGCGCCATTACGAGACAGCAAATTAAATACATCATGGTAAAAACAACAACACGCCTACAAGGGGCTTTGGACAAATATTTTGGTTTTGATAGCTTTAAAGGAAATCAGGAAAGAATAGTGCAGAGTGTGCTGGATGGCAAAGATACTTTTGTTATTATGCCCACAGGCGGAGGTAAATCCCTTTGTTACCAATTGCCTGCTTTGATGATGGAAGGTACGGCATTGGTGATTTCACCACTGATCGCGCTAATGAAAAATCAAGTGGATTCGATACGTTCACATAGCACCGACGACGATGTGGCGCATTTTCTGAACTCCTCATTGAGTAAAGTACAAATACGTGCAGTCAAAAAAGCCATAGAAAGCGGCGTGACTAAGCTCCTTTTCATCGCTCCCGAAACACTCACCAAAGAAGAAAATATAGAATTTTTCAGCAATACAAAAATATCTTTCGTCGCAGTAGATGAGGCGCACTGTATCTCCGAATGGGGACACGATTTTCGCCCGGAATATCGTCGTATTAGAGTGATGTTGGATGAAATAAATCCTGATATTCCGGTCATTGCGCTTACTGCGACGGCTACGCCAAAAGTAAAAACGGATATTGTGAAAAACCTCCGAATGAGGGATGAAAATATATTTATTTCCTCCTTCAATCGTGACAACCTTTTTTACGAAGTACGTCCGAAAGGTCGCAAAGAAGACTGCGCGAAAAACATCGTTCAATTTATTCAACAGCACCTCGGCAAATCAGGCATCATATACGTACAAAGCCGTAAAGCAACCGAAGAACTCGCCCAACTTTTGAATGTCAATGGAGTAAAAGCCGCGCCTTATCATGCCGGATTGGATGCCAAGACACGGAGCAAAACACAGGATGATTTTTTGATGGAAAACATCGACGTCATCGCGGCAACGATTGCTTTCGGAATGGGTATAGATAAGCCTGATGTACGCTTTGTTATACATTACGATATTCCTAAAAGCATAGAGAATTATTATCAAGAAACAGGACGTGCAGGACGCGACGGTCGAGAAGGAATTTGTATAGCGTATTACTCGTATAAAGACATGCAGCGACTCGAAAAATTCTTGCGAGACAAACCCGCTGCCGAACGCGAAATGGGCGCACAACTGATGGATGAAATGACGGCTTATTCCGAGACCGGAACTTGCCGCCGACAGTTTCTATTACACTATTTTGGAGAGCATTTTGAGCGCAACGATTGTAATGAAATGTGTGACAACTGTCGCCACCCCAAAAAGCGCAGAGATGTGCAAGTGGAGATGAAACATGCGATAGAAGCCATTATACAATTAAACGAAAACAATCGTATCAAACCCATGATTAGCTTCCTGACGGGTAAGGTAACAAAGGAGGTTTCGGATTATGGGCTGGATAAATTATCGCTTTTTGGAGTAGGAAAAAATGAAGAAGACCACTTTTGGAATTCTGTCTTGCGACAGGGTTTGTTGATGAACTTGATACGGAAAGAAATTGAAAATTATGGGATTTTAAAGGTGACAGATGCGGGGCGTGCCTTCATCAAATCGCCTACGAAATTTGAAATCCCAATGAATCATAACCACGAATTACTCGCTGCTGCGGATATTGCCAATGCTGCCGCTTTTGCCAAATCTGCAGCACTCGACCCCGTATTGTTCAAGTTGCTCAAAGACGTTCGTAAACAAGTCGCTAAGGAAAAAAATGTACCGCCTTTTATCGTTTTCCAAGACCCTTCGTTGGAAGATATGGCAACGCATTATCCGACAAGCGTGGAAGATATGGCAAATATTTCCGGCGTTACGAAAGGCAAAGCCACTCGCTACGGACAAAGATTTGTGTTAGCCATTTCGAAATACGTAAAAGAAAATGATATAGAACGCCCACATGATTTTGTGGTCAAATCTATACCCAATAAATCCAGTCAAAAAGTCGCTATCATACAGAGTATTGACCGCAAAATTCCGCTGGAAGATATTGCGCGAAGCAATCGTATGAGTATGGAAGACCTCATGCACGAACTCGAAATGATCGTCAATTCAGGTACAAAACTCAACCTCAATTATTATATAGAAGATAATGTAGACGAATATTCACGTGATGATATTCACGACTATTTCATGGAAGCAGAAACCGATTCTATCGAAGCCGCCTACGCCGAGTTGAAAGAAGATGACATCACATTGGACGAAATCCAATTGATGAGAATAAAATTTATCTCAGACCTGGCGAATTAACGAGTTTCGGGTTTCGGGTTATTTTTTCGCACAGCGAAAAAACTCGCAACTCGCTATCGCTTTACCCTCGGCATTCGTCGGCGACTTTCGAGGTCGTATTGGTATAGTTCTATGGAAAAAGAGAGGGAAACGATACTGGAAGTCAGTGGATTTCGGACGTCAAACTCTTCTTGAAAAAGATAAGCAAGAGTGACACTGCTTTGGTTTGAAAGTGGGTACGAAAGCCCAAAATTAAAGCGATAACGGTCAAATTGATTGCCTTCGGTAAGGAGTTGATAGAATAATTCGGCGGCGAATGAAACGCTCAATCGTAGCGGTTTTACATCGGTTTTGATTGAAATTTTGGGACGCACGCTGCGTTCTGCGGATTCGCCTACCTCGTAATCTTCCTGATAACGTATTCTGAAAGCTGGCTCAATATTGAGAAATTCGCGACGAGATTTGAAGGAAAAATCAGTGTACAAACGCTGACCTTCCGATTTTAACCTATTGGTGTAGCGATAGCCTAGCGATATTCGCGCACGTTTACCAAGCTCGTAGCGAGCACCTAAATCAAAAAAAGCAGACTTGAATTGAGAGACATTATTGTTGAGTCGGACTTGTTCTTCAAAGGAGAATGTGACATCTTTTCCCCATCCTTTTTTTACTTCTATGGCTTTCCACAATTCAAAGTCGGATTCTTGTGCATACAAACCTGAATGTAGCAGCAATATGGCGCATAAGCACCAAATTCGCAAAGCCAAATTCCAATTTGAACGTATACTTATCCCGTATTTTAATCGGAATTTGAAAATTTCCATTCAATAATAGTGTTTTATGTTAATTGCCTTTGGTAATTGGTTGACTGGGGAATTGGGGATATTTTACTTTGCAAAATATTTTTATTAGTCCTAATTCCCCAGTCAACCAGTTCCCCAGTCAACCAATTCCTAATGTTAATTGTCTTTTACGCAGAAACCTATAAGGATTTGAAATCCTTATAGGTTTAACGATTATTTTTTAAGAGGAATTTATCGCTTAAAACGAATCACGAATTAACGAATCCGCGATTCACGGATATCAAGCAATTGCTTCTTCAAATTGAGCTTGTCCATTGAATTTTGCATTATCTATGGCATCAAGGTCTACTTTTGTTTCGAGCTTGTTTTCCATTTCATCAGCATCGAAATGGACAAAAAGTACTGCGCTATCTGTCAAATAATTGACCGAATATACTTCTATTTTTTTAATCTCCAAACCCATTCGCTTTTCGAGGTCGGCTTTTAGCTCGGTGTAATGTTGTGGCTGTACCAATTTTACTTTTTCGTATTGTACTTTGCGCGATACCAGATTCTCCTGAAAAAAGGTACGTTCCATAGCAAACAGTGCGCTAACAATGGTTGCGTTGATAAAAAGCAGTTCCAATATAGCGAGTTCTACCACATTGATGGCATTCATCACTGCGACACAAACCACCGCAAAAAGGTAGGTCATATCTTTGATACTTATCGTCTGTGTACGATAGCGCATAATAGAAAACAGCGCAAACAGACCAAAGGCAAAGCCCATTCCCAACTCCACATTTATCATAAGATGACAAAGGAAGAAGATAAGCATATTGAAAATGAAATACGTGAAAATATAATCACGTTTATCATTTTTTTTGCTATATATCTGTATTACTATCAGATATACAACGAGTAAATTAATACCAAATTTTACGAATAAGGTAGGTAAGTTTCCAATATCAAACCAGCTGATATTCGGGGCTGCTTGAAGCAATATCTCTGTAAACATCATTTCCCGTGATTTTTGCTAACTTTAAAAGTTTCTTTTTGAATGAATTTCGTTTTATGGAGTCGAGACAAGTCATCACACCCAAACAATATTTACTCAAGGTCATTGGGTAAACTCTATGTGCGTGTAAGGCTTGTACTGCGGGGGATTTTCTATTAAATCGTTCTTGTTTTACTTCAATAATTGCCATGTCCGGGTGTTCGATAACCTCGCGTAAATAGTAATTTTGAAAACTCAAATTTACATCAATCGTTACGCGCTCGGTCAAATCCTTGTTGGCAAGCGTGATTCTACGGTAAAATATTAATACTGATGGTTCTAAGCTAGAGACATCAAGCGGTGTTTGTTCTTCCAAAAACTCCAATGATTTAGGTTGGAGGTTGTATTCAATATCTTCCGTTCGAATACGTGTTTTTATAGTGCGTTTTTTATTTGATTTAAATTTTACCTCTAAAAATGATAAATTGGATTCAATATACTTTCTAAAACGTATTTTATAGCGATTCGTGTGACCATTATGATGCTTCATGTACAAATCTAAGGTCGCAGAATCATAGTATAATGATTCGTAAGAACTTATTCTTCGACCATCTATTTCAAGTACAAAGTAATCATCGCCTAGGGCGTTAAGCACACTCGGAAGTGTTTCTGTCTTGATGACCATTTTGGTATCCTGACGATTCATTAATTTAACACTATCCAAGTCCTTGAGTGTAATGGGCTGATAATCAAGGAGCGATTCATGAATCCTTTGATTCTGTAATTGTAGATTCAACATAGTTCTCACTTTTATTCTTATTTGGCATAGCAATCACGCCAATAAACAAGCTTTGAATAGAATCAAAATTCTGGCGACAGATTCATAGATTCGAAACCCATTTATAGATTTTTGTATCTGGAAATGCGTGTTAATATTAGCAATATTAATTTTCGATTTTAAAATACAGTGGACAGTGGAAGCTCTGATTGAGTTAATGGTTTTTGGCATCACACCATAAATAACTATTAATAATAGTAGCTATTTATATGACGATAGTTGCATTAAACTAAAAGAACTTCCGATAATCACTTGTCTTAACCAGATTGTTTATGCAATATGTGATGGCAGATGATAAAAAAAATAACGTAAAACATTGAAAGTGTGACTTAGTTTTTGGCACAAAAAAAATGATTTAAGGACAAAAAGATAACAAACGCTACATCTTCACGCCGTTATTTTTTCTTTACATGAGCCAAATTTGACGCGTCCCGAATGCTTTCGGGATAAGGAGAATTTGGTGAAGTATAAAGGAAAAAGAACAAGTCGAGAATATACATTTATTTTGTTCCTGATACTTAGTGGGAATAATGTGGTGATTCCATTCAAATTTACAGCAAAAAATATGGGCAAAAACGACATCTGGATTGCCGCCACCGCTTCCGTACCGGATATGGACTTGCTGACTTCCGATAAAGATTTTGAACATTTAGACGGGGCGTGTGTTCGACTGGCGAAGGTGTAAACTTGTCTTTGCTATGGCGGAGATTAATCAGCGCAGATGACATGAAAATTTGTGCGTATAGCGTTCACACGACTACCCACCAAATTCATCAATCAAATGCTGTGGGTCACGCTTTTCATGTGTGAGGTAAACTACGATGACCTCCTTCTCATCTTCATCAATCGTAAAAATGATATTGTAAGACCATTTGATGACATGGCGATAGGTAATTTTTTCGTTGCTAATATCACGCACAATGCCATGACGAGTTGGCATGAAATGCAGGTCGTTCATCGCTTTCCATATTCCGGCGTGTACTTTTTTAGCAACATCGAAAGAGGCATTTTCGCACAGATAATCGACAATCTCCTCCAACTGTGTTTCTATAACAGGCTCAAATATTACCCGATAGATTTCTTTTTCAGCCATGCGTCAGACCTTTTTTTGAGTTCATCAAAGGTGAGGTAATTACCGTTTTTTACGGATTCGACTCGTCTGTCCAGTTCGGCTTTCATTTCTTCTACGGATGAGAAGGAAGGTGTGCCGTCTGCCTTGTAGCCTATCACGTCCTCTGCCTTGCCTGATAAATGGGCATTGAATAAGGTGTGAATCGCCTCCACGAAATTATCATCTACTTGTTCGAGATAATCGTGTATCTGCGCTTTCTTTTCTGTTATCGTCATAAAAATTGTTTTGAAGTCCTTGAAGGAATTTAAAGATAGGGATTTTGGGGGAGTTTCGCAAACGACTGATTTTAATTGTGGCGAATTTGCCATAATTAGAATCCTACACTTGAGATAAACCATTCCATTGAAATTTAGGGAACTCGCAACAGATAACCTACTCAAGATACGAAGTCATTTTTTGCTCAATCAAGGCGCGAGAATGTGAGTTTATAGGGATAAATGACTATTTTCGTAACGCAGAGTGAGCGAAAAAGAACGAGTAGATTGGGTAGGTTATTTGTTGCGAGTTCCCTTTAGCAAGAAATATGGGCAAAAACGACATCTGGATTGCCACCACCGCTTCCGTACTTGATATGGACTTGCTGACTGCCGATAAAGATTTTGAACATTTAGACGGGGCGTATATTCGACTGGCGAAGGGGTGAACTTGCCTTTGCTATGGCGAAGATGAAGCAACGCAGGATCTAACGCCTTTTAATCCCAAACATAACGCTCATCATATTCCACTTCATATTTTTTTAGAAACCCTCGATATTCATCTTGAAAACCACGCGATTTATGATGTTCTTCTTGATTAGCGATATAGTTTTTCACAACTGAAACTTCGGAAGGATTGACCGAGAAAGCACCATAGCCGCTTTGCCAATAAAAGTTTTGATATGCTTTTCCTTTTGTCTTTATCCAACGGGAGGAATTGGACTTGACCACCTCCGGCAACTTATACAAAGGCATTTTTTTAGACAACAAACAAAGGATGTGAATGTGGTCTTCAATACCACCAATTGCATAAGGATAACATTCGTGACTTTTACAAATCCCACCGATGTAAGCATACAATTCAGGTTGAATAGCTTTGTCAATAAATGGCTGGCGATGCTTGGTGCTAAAGACCAAATGCACAAAATTCTTGACCAATGATTGTGGCATGATTTATTTGATTTTATTTGTGGAAAAATGTATTTCACCCCTTCGGGGCTATGTGGTGTGTGCGTACTCGTATGCGTAAGGACAAGCCCACTACGCTATATTATGTCGCCTCGTTGAGGCTTTTGGTGTTTGCCCATTTCAAATATACGATATTTTGAAGAATTATCATCATACGAAGCCCCAACGGGGCGAAATATCACAGAAATATCACAGCATCGGGTTTCTACCCGATGCAAAATGTAGAACCCGATAACGGTAGCCCTGAAGGGACGGTATATTTCACCCCTTCGGGGCTTGCGTGTATGTGTACGTGTCATGTACGTAGGGACAGCCCCTACGCTATGGTATGTCGCCTCGTTGAGGCTTTTATTGTTTGTTGCGTTTCAAATGTACGATGTTTTTTGGAAAAATGACCACCATACGAAGCCCCAACGGGGCGAAATACCACAGCATCGGGTTTCTACCCGATGCAAAATGTAACACGATACGGTAGCCCTGAATGGGCGATATATTTCGTATGCATAGAAAACCGTAAAATCTCCCAACTCCCCAAGACCACCACAGCAAGAAATATGGGCAAAAACGACCGCTGGATTGCCACCACCGCTTCCGTACTGGATATGGACTTGCTGACTGCCGATAAAGATTTTGAACATTTAGACGGGGCGTATATTCGACTGGCGAAGGGGTGAACTTGCCTTTGTTATGGCGAAGATGAAGCAAGACCACACCTAACTCCCATACCAACCTGCCGCGATGGCTTTCTACAATTTATTTGAACACAAATTTGTTGTGACAGCACTTAACAAAATTTATAATATCTTATTTTTTAATTAAAAAGTGCTATATTTATCCCCATGAAAACAGACCACTGGAACAGTAATGTCAAAAAATTTCTTACGCAATATCTTGAACAGACAGAAAAGTTGTTGAGAATTGCAACGGGTTTTTTCACCGTTCAAGGCTATGATATAATTCGAGAGTACATATCTGGTAAAACTGTCAGAGTTCTTGTTGGCTTTGACGAAAAATCAAGAGAACGTTTAAAAGAACTTTTGATACAAGATGTTATGAGGCATTTGAGTCAATGGGATGCGGAGGACAGAAGGGAGGCTGTTACTGCTTTGGTTGACCATATTAGGGCAAGCAGATTTGAAATTATAGAGCAAAAATATTCTGAAAAAGATGTAGTTGACGCAAAAGCGAGAAATCGAGATCACGCTAAAGTTTTTATCATAGATAAATCTTTTGTTGTCGTTGGTTCAAGTAATCTTACTGTAAGTGGCTTAAGGTATAATACAGAGGGCATGACGATAGTTGGTGATAAAGAACGGGTAGATTACTGGAATGAACAATTTGAAAAGTATTGGAATGCCGATAATACCTCCGATCTAACTAAATATCTATTGGATGCTCTAATTAGATGGCTTAACTTATGCCTTCCTTTTGATATTTATCTCAAAACGCTTCTAACACTTAACCTTGAAGATGACACACCTGCCCCACGAGATTCATATAAAAAACCTGTTAAATATCAATCTGTTGTTATACAGAGACTACTTAGGCAATTGAGTGAGCATAAAGGGGCAATGTTAGTTGCTTCAACGGGATTAGGGAAAACCATTATGGCAACCCACACAGCCTTATTATTGAGCCGTCAAAAAGAAATTTTCAATGTTGTCATCTTTGCTCCATTACAAGTACAGCCAGATTGGAAGAAAGCTATGAATAGCGCAGGATTGAATGCAAGAGTATTCACAAGAAATTTGCTTGACATGCCCAGCGGAAAACGTAAAGGAGCAAAAATGCGCGATATGACTGAAGCATTGAGTGAGGTCGATCAAAAATATATTATTTTTATAGATGAGAGTCAACATTTTAGAAACGAATTAAGGGCAAAAGATGGCGATAAAAGACATTCTTTTAGAAGATTAAGAGAAATTTTAGTTGATAAAAAACCATTCATTGTTTTGTTGACCGCGACGCCTTATTCCAAATCTGTCAATGATGTTAATAACCAGTTACAACTCCTTCCTCATACTGCCCCCGCTAAGTACGCTTTAAGCGATGGTCAAATGGCAATGAAAGGAATGATAGATGATAAAATCAAGCCAGAGGCTTGGAAAGTTTATGATATTGAAGGAAATAATTTTTTCGATGACTTCATTAAGTTGCCTGTAACAACAGTAATTAGCACCTCGCAAGTAGCGAAAAATTTTGCAGAGCACACAGATGAAGGAAATTACGTGCTATTCGGTAATTCAAAAAGATGGATTCCGAAGGTACATATCACCAAAGTCGAAGTTCCTGTTATTGTTGAGAAGGAAATGACTACTATTTTGGTTGAAGGATACTTAAAACATAACAAAATGTCTTTCAAGACAAGAGGGAAATGGAGAATTACTGAAACCACTATACAGAACGTTGCCGAGATTTCTTGGGCGAGTTCTCCACTTGCACTTGAACGTGTAATTAAGAAGGTGGTTGACGAAGAATACGATGTAAAATACAAAACTCCAAAAGAGAAAAGAGAAATAGTCTGCAACACTCTTTTAAAAAAAATTAGTACTATAAGGTTTGAGGGTGATAAAAAATTTCAAGCATTTGTAAGGCTAATTTATCAATACTTAAAAGTAGAGAGAAGAAAAGTTATAGTTTTTACGGAACGACTCCCTACTGCATTCTATCTTGATGAAGGTATCAATGAAATTCTGCCTAAGATTAAGGTTGCATGTACTGTTAGGAAATCAGAAAATGGAGAGTATGATTTAAAAAAGTTTGATGAAGAAGTTTTACCGTTAATCAAAGGCTTTGCTCCGGAAGCGAATAAAGATAAAATTATTGATGGCGAGAACATAAATGAATATGACCTCCTTATTTTAACCGACGCATACAGTACAGGAGTAAATCTTCAAGATGCAAGCGTTGTCATTCATTACGATTTAGCTTGGACTCCTGACGTACTCATTCAACGAGCAGGACGGATTTTAAGATTTTGGAAAGATCCGCGATGTGTGGAATTTGTATTGTTTCTTGGGAAATTTCAACACAATCAACAACAAAAGCGAAACACAAACCTTGTTGAAAAACGCCTTCAAAAGTTAATCAAACGGAGTGAAGGAGCGCAGCAGTTCAGCGAAATACCTGTCATTCCAAAGGAAGATTCTACCCATTATGAAAATCTTGGTGATCTATCTAACGTTTCAATAGAATCACTCGGATTTGCAGATATTTCAAAAATCGAAGAATTTAGTGGGGTTTCTCCTTTTCTACTTCATTTAAACGAACTTCAGAGAAACGAAAATTACGCTAAAGAAATACCAAATGACATTTCAAGTGCTTTAGAATACTCTGGTAATGAACGATTGTTATATTTACTTTTATTTTATAAAGATGAATATTTTAGAATAATTTATAATATTGATAAGAAAATATTTGAAAAAATTGAGGAAGATGAATTACTCAATTTAATTCAATGTAAAAAGGATACACAACCAGCAACAATCGATCCTGACGAAATTGAAAAGCAAGCACAAAAAACTCGTCAATTATGGATGAAAATCAAAAAAATTAACTCTCCCGATGCAGTCCAGAGAATTTGCGCGTTATATATCGTTCCCCAACGTAAAAATCAAAGCATGAAAAAAATTATTACTAAAGCCATTCAAACATAAACATTCTCTCCCAAACCCCAAACATTCCCCGTACCTTCACCGTTTACATTCAATCATGGCAAAAAAAGGAAAAAACGGATTTGATTCGGGTTACATCCACGTACATGGTGCGCGAGTGCATAATTTGAAAGATATAGATGTCAGCATACCGCGCAATCGGTTGGTGGTGGTGACGGGGATTAGCGGTAGTGGGAAATCTTCATTGGCGTTTGATACCATCTATGCGGAGGGGCAGCGGCGGTACATGGAGACTTTCTCGGCGTATGCGCGACAGTTTATGGGTGAAATGGAACGCCCTGATGTAGAGCAAATTACGGGTTTGAGTCCGGTCATTTCGATAGAGCAAAAGACCACTTCCAAGAATCCGCGCAGTACGGTCGGTACGGTGACGGAGATATACGATTTTCTGCGCCTAATGTATGCGCGGACGGGCGAAGCCTACTCCTACGTGACGGGCAAAAAAATGGTGCGCTACACCGAAGAACAAATGGTCGGACATATATTCGACCATTTTGCGGGTAAAAAAATCGTCTTGCTCGCGCCGCTTGTGCGGGCGCGGAAGGGACATTATCGGGAGTTATTTGAGAGTGCGCGAAAGCAAGGTTACGCCAAAGTCCGTGTGGACGGCGACATCCTCAATCTCGACCCCGGTATGCAGGTCGATAGATACAAAACGCACGATATAGAGGTCGTCATAGACCGCCTCAAAGCTGAACCCGACCGCAAAGAACGCCTCGCCGCTTCGCTCAAAACCGCCCTCAAACTCGGCAAGGGTTTGATTATGATTATGGAACACGAAGGCGACAAAGTGTTTCAATACAGCAAACATTTGATGTGTCCGGAGTCGGGCATTTCCTACGAAGAACCTTCGCCCAATGCTTTTTCCTTCAACTCGCCTTATGGTGCTTGTCCGCATTGCAAGGGCTTGGGTACGGTCAATGAAATCGAAATGTCGCGCGTCATTCCCGACGACACCAAATCCATCAACGAACAAGGCATCGCCCCCTTCGGCGAGGTGCGAGACACGATTACTTTCAAGCAATTACGCGCCATTTCAAAAAAATATAAATTCAGTTTTGCCACGCCCGTCAAGAACATTCCGAAGGAAGCCCTCGACACGATTTTGCATGGCAACGACAAGGAAATCGACAGCGTAAAAAGCTATAACGACTACACCTACAATCTGGCGCACGAAGGCATTTTACGTATGATAAAACGCTGGTATGCCAACACCGCTTCGGATTCGATACGGCGTTGGGCGGAGGAATTTATGACCATCGTGGAGTGTCCCGAATGTGAGGGAACACGCTTGCGGAAGGAGTCGCGTCATTTTAAAATATATGAAAAAAATGTCGCTGAATTGGCGAATATGGACATCGCCACACTCGCCGATTGGGTGGACAAACTCGAGCCGCACCTGACCAAGCGACAGCAAACGATAGGTAAGGATATTCTGAAAGAACTTAAATTGCGTTTGGGTTTTCTCTTGAATGTCGGTTTGGATTATCTCGCGCTCAATCGTCCGGCGCGTACCCTTTCCGGTGGCGAATCGCAACGCATCCGCCTCGCTACGCAGATTGGTTCGCAACTCACGGGCATCACCTACATCCTCGATGAGCCGAGTATCGGTCTGCACCAACGCGATAATCAACGATTGATAGAGTCGCTGAAAAATTTGGCGGCGATAGGCAACACCGTCCTCGTGGTCGAACACGATAAGGATATTATGTTGGCTTCCGATTACCTGATTGACCTCGGACCGGGCGCAGGCAAACATGGCGGCGAGTTGGTCGCGGAGGGGCTGCCAGCCGAATTTGATAAGAAAAAAACCTTGACCTCGCAGTATTTGACCCGACAAAAAAACATCGAAGTCCCCGAAAAACGCCGCAAAGGTACAGGCGAATTTGTAGAACTCAAAGGCGCGACAGGCAACAACCTACAAGGCGTAAATATCAAAATTCCATTGGGAACGCTGACTTGTGTGACGGGCGTTTCGGGTAGCGGAAAATCGACCTTGATTAACGAGACTCTGTACCCGATTTTGCGACAGCATTTTTATAAAAGTCGAAAAAATCCCATGCCTTATAAGAGTTTCAAAGGCTTGGAGCACCTCGATAAAGTCATCGAAATCGACCAATCGCCGATAGGTCGCACGCCGCGTTCCAATCCTGCCACTTATACGGGAGTGTTCACGCCTATCCGCAACCTCTACGCGAGTACCGCCGAAGCCAAAATACGCGGTTACAAAACCGGACGCTTCTCTTTCAACGTCAAAGGCGGACGCTGCGAAACCTGTCAGGGCGCAGGCAGGCGCGTCATCGAAATGAACTTCCTACCCGATGTACAGGTCGATTGCGAAACCTGCATGGGCAGACGCTACAACCGCGAAACCCTCGAAATTCTCTACAAAGGCAAGTCCATCAGCGACGTACTCAAGATGACGGTCAACGAAGCCGTCGAGTTTTTCGATGCCATTCCGAAGATACTCCGCAAGGTCAAGACGCTGCAAGATGTGGGCTTGGGTTACATCACCTTGGGGCAGTCTGCCACGACCATATCGGGCGGCGAAGCCCAGCGCGTTAAGCTCTCCGAAGAACTCTCCAAACGCGACACGGGCAAGACCTTCTACATCCTCGACGAACCCACCACCGGACTCCATTTCGAGGACATCCGCCTACTCCTCGGCGTACTCACCAAACTCGTTGAGCGCGGCAATACCGTCCTCATCATCGAACACAATATGGATGTCATCAAAGTCGCCGACTACATCATCGACATGGGTCCGGAAGGCGGACATCGCGGCGGCACTGTCGTCTGCAAGGGTACGCCGGAACAGGTGGCAAAGAAGAAAGGGAGTTATACGGGGGTGTTTTTGAAGGAGGAACTTTAGCGGGAAAAATTCAAGCGAACCTCAACACCAAAATCCCAAAACCAAAATTAACACCGTCATACCGCACGCGATGCGGTATCTGTTGCAATTTAGCACAATTTGAATAAGTACAAACCAACCAAAATCGCCCTTTGATAAGCCAAAGATGCCGCATCGCGGTGCGGCATGACAGGTACTTTTTAAGTTTTTTGAATTTATCTTTACAAGCTAACGTTGGTCAATTATTGTAGCATTACATCATTATCGCATTATAGCATTGTACGAGGGCGCATCCCTAACGGGTCGGGCTATCCGGCACTCTCTCCATTCCGCTATCGCTACATTTCGTTCAGACAACACCTCCTATCCGTTGCGCGAGGGAACTTTTATGTTAGATATTTTTGGAAAAAACTAACTAAGTATTAAATTTCTTTATCATGCCATGTAGAAATTCAATACAGTCATAAGATGTTCTTTCTGGCTCTCCTTCTTTGAAGATAGCTTTACTAAAATCCTCCAATTTTTTCTTTTCCTCATCTGAGTATTTTCTACTTGAAATGTTAATTTCATACAAGCATATTGTATAAAGGATAGCTTTTGTCTCTAAATTCTCGCCGTGTATGTTGGAAAAATATATGGATTTTTTTGGTTTTCCAAGATAAAATATAACAACCGTTTCGAAGGCTGGTGCGTGATGCGTCATAATGATTATTTAAATATATTATGTTAGTTTTTTTGTGTAATTGTTTAAAATTGATTTTAAGATTATTATAGATAGGTAACTAAGTAATTTGATGTTCTATTAGATTTTAAGTTTGACAAGTGTACCAGTCTCGAATTGGAATTCTGCTTTTCCTATCGGCATCATCCTAAATGTGCCTAAAACACCACTATCTCTATTTCTAATGCCAACTAAGAGTTAAAAGTCTCTGATTATCAGTGAATTACGTTTTTAGCAAAAGTGCTAAAAACGCATTACAAATATGTTTATTTAATTGATTGTCATTTATTTACATATAGAATGATGAAAATAAATATAGATAAAAATATATAATTATCCTACATTTCTAACCCCTTCATAAACTTTGAACTAATTTCTCAGGAATGAGTTTAGGTTGGAGAGGATATGGATTTTAGTTTAATTAAAATGTATTAATATTTAATTCGTATATAACTGATTGTTAG